>Ga0302322_100000853_pt1 | contig 24063 bp, 21 predicted proteins | sample Fen_T0_2_FD_203757 | JGI IMG/M metagenome (GOLD analysis project Ga0302322, IMG submission 203757) | Peat permafrost microbial communities from Stordalen Mire near Abisko, Sweden - Fen_T0_2 | ecosystem: Environmental > Terrestrial > Soil > Wetlands > Permafrost | place: Sweden: Abisko...
GCAACTACCGTTTTTTTATGATGAACCTTTTGCCGACAGCAGTGCTATTCCTACCACATTGGTGAGTCGAATTGCCCGGGAAAAAGTTACTGTAGCCTTATCTGCCGATGCCGGCGATGAGATCTTTGCCGGGTACAATCGTTATAACTATATAGCAAAGTACGGAGAAAAAATTCAGCGGGTTCCAAAATTCATTCGAAAAGGGGTTGCTGCAATAATGGACAAGGTTCCGGCAAATGCGGTTCCTGTGTTGAATAAAAAATATCTTTTTCATAGCCGTTACGAAAAATTGAAGTCCATTTTATCCAATGCAGATAAAAAAAATATTTTTCTTAACCTTACCCATCAGCATAGTCTTAAGGAATTGTCTGGCCTCATCAAGACCAACACCAGCCCGTTAATTACCGGCTTTGACAGCACCCAGTTAAAAAATGAACATTATAACATGCTTTCTTACATGATGGCTATCGATTACGAAACCTATTTATTAGATGACATTCTGCAAAAAATTGACAGGGCCGGTATGAGTGTGAGCCTGGAAGGAAGAGAGCCGTTTTTGGATCACCGCATTATTGAATGGGCTGCGCAGCTTCCATTAGAATATAAATACAACAAAGGCAACAAAAAATTCATCCTAAAGCAGATCGTGCATAAATATATCCCGGCCAAAATGATGGACCGGCCTAAAATGGGCTTTGGTATCCCAATCGCCACCTGGCTTCAGAATGACCTGAAACCCTTTGTAGACATGTATTTTGATGAACAATTCATTGAAAAACAAAATATTTTCAACAACAACATAATACAAAGGATAAAAAATTCGTTTTATAACGGCAAGATTGAAAGAGCAGAGAAAGTGTGGTATATACTGATGTTTCAGATGTGGTATGACAGGTGGATGAACAATAATTAAGACTTATACACGTTTACAGAAACCAATAATCCGCTCCCTGCCAAAACTGCAAGTTAAATAAGGCTTATATTTACCTTACAAACCCCCTAATGACGGAATACGAAATAAAAGCGAAGAACAAATTCTCGTTTGGCCTGGCAGAATTGATCCAATACCGGGAACTGTTTTATTTTTTTACCTGGCGTGATGTTAAGGTGAAATATAAGCAGGCAGCCTTAGGTATCCTCTGGGCTATCCTTCAGCCATTGATCATGATGCTGATGTTTACACTTATCTTCAGTAAAGCACTTAAAGTAAGCAGCGATGGTATTCCTTATCCAGTTTTTGCCATCAGCGGTTTATTGATCTGGAACATCTTCAGCAACGGGCTTATGAACAGCGCCAACAGCATGGTCAACAATGCCAACATCATCAAAAAAATATATTTCCCCAGGCTGATCATACCTATGAGTGCCATACTTACAGCGCTTGTTGATTTTTTATTTGCATTGACGATCTATGTTGCGATTCTAATTTATTATCACCAGGGAGTAGATTTTTTAAAACTGATCGTTTATCTGCCTTTAAGCCTGCTGATCACCGTGGTAACAACATTTGGGCTGGGTACATTTTTAGCAGCATTAAACGTTAAGTACAGGGATTTTCAATACCTGCTTCCATTTATGATACAGTTCCTGTTATTTGCCAACCCGGTTTTGTATTCGGCAAAAGCATTTACCAACCCGATCATCAATACCATCATGAAAGCAAATCCTATTGCTTCTGCGATACAACTTTGCCGCAGTGTGTTTACCGGCCAGCAGGTTGATTGGCAGGGTGTAGCAATAGGAGGTTCAGTTGCGATCGTGTTGTTTTTTACCGGAATTTATACATTCAGAAAAACAGAATCATACTTTGCCGATTTAGCATAATTATGAAACCAATATTAGAAGTTCAGCATATAACCAAGGAATTTAAAATTGGTGCAAAGCAGGAGCGATACCTGTCGCTGAGAGATGCATTGGCGAGCCCGTTTAGAAAAAAGGAGGAAGGGGCAAATACATTCCGTGCATTGGACGATGTTACTTTTGAAGTAATGCCCGGTGAGAGTATCGGTATTATAGGAAGGAACGGGGCCGGTAAAAGCACTTTGCTTAAAATTCTAAGTAAGATCACACCTCCATCATCGGGAAAAATAATCTGTCGCGGCCGTGTTGCCAGTTTATTGGAAGTAGGAACAGGTTTTCATCCTGAACTGAGCGGCCGTGAAAATATTTTTATGAACGGAAGTATTTTGGGCATGCGCAAGTTTGAAATAACAAAACACTTTGATTCTATTGTTGATTTCAGTGGTGTTGAAAAATTCCTGGATACTCCATTAAAGCGCTACAGTAGCGGGATGCAACTAAGACTGGCATTTGCAGTGGCCGCTTTTTTAGAACCAGAAATTTTAATCATTGATGAAGTACTGGCTGTGGGCGATGCAGAGTTTCAAAAAAAATGCCTGGGCAAGATGGATGAAGTGAGTAAGAGCGGCAGAACGGTTTTGTTTGTGAGTCATGATCTGAGTGCGGTTTCTACACTTACCAAAAAATCAATTTTCCTTGATAAAGGAAAAGTAAAGCAGTTTGATACAACACCCGCAGTTATACAGGCCTATTCATCAAATTTTACACAAACCAATATTCATTACCAGGATGCCATTGAAGGAAAGCCATGCATTACAAAAGTAGAAGTGGTTACATCGGAAGGAGGTGTGTTGCAGGGCAATGAAAAACCTTTGACGGTTAATTTTGAAATACAGTTACCACAAGATCTTTCAGGTATGGCGCTTTCGTTGCAGATATTTAATCACCTGAATCAGCCAATAACTTATAACTGGTATTTTGATGAAGGAGATTTGCTTAAGCGAAATAAGGGTGCCCACAACATGTCCATCAGGTTTGATAAAATAAAATTATACCAGGGAAATTATTTTGTAAGGGTACATCTTGCTGAAACAGTTACCAAAACCAAGTTTCAGCAATTTGACTGTTGCCCTTTTGAAATAGCCATGTTAGATAAAAAAGCTCCCGAATGGGGCTGGCAAAATAATGTTTGCCAGTATATTGAAGAAGGTAAATGGAGCTGATAAATTAATTAATTATGAGAATAGAAAATGGAGTAAGGCTTGCTGATACCAATCTTTCAAAGTTCAGCTTACTTTACCTGCATTATAAACCTTTTCACAGAGACCTGGCAACTGCAATAACTTCTTTTGCCAAAGGAAAAGTGCTGGATATAGGTTGCGGCAATAAGCCATACGAAAAACTATTTGGCACCCAAACTACAGAATATATCGGGTGCGATATTGCACAGTCGGATTTAAAAAAGGTAGATGTTTTGTGCCCGGCCAATAAAATACCTTTGGAGAATTCAACTTTTGATACGGTTTTCTCTACCCAAACCATCGAGCATGTAGAAGATCACCAGGGATTGGTTAATGAAGCTTTTCGATTGGTAAAACCCGGTGGTTATTTTATTGTTGCGGGGCCATTTAACTGGCCATTACATGAAGAGCCCTATGATTTTTTTCGGTTTACCAAACACGGGTTTAAATATATTGTAGAGAAAGCGGGATTTGAAATGATAGAAACAAATCCTAACGGAGGCATGTGGGCTACAGCAGGACAAAGCCTTATGCACGCTTTTACCAACAGTAAAGGAAAAAATTTTTTCGTTAAAGTTTCAAGATTCCTGTTTTTTAAATTAAGAATCTATTGGTTGCATAATGCTTTTTTTTCCTGGCTGGACAAAGTTGATTATAACCCGGTGAATACTATTAATTATGTTATAGTTGCCCGCAGGCCTTTAAGCAGTTAACAATAAAAACAAATTCAATAACACATCAATGATCAATAAATTTATCAAAAAACTTCCCATTGCAGACAAGCTGATCTTTTTCAGCGGAAAGTTTTTTAATAAAATTGGAGTTGCCATATTGGAGCATAAAAATTTTAAATTCTGGCAACACCATTATAATAAACTGGCGTTTAGAAACATTGATGTGAGTTTCGACGGGAAAGAATTACATTATAAAAAAGATACGTTGGAAGCCTATGCCAGAAAAGACTCCAGCGATTCATTGGTTTTTGATCTTGTAATCATGCAGGATGAATACAAGCCAATAACAGACTTTTTTTTGGCCAATAATATTCCTTTCAACAGTTTTATTGATCTTGGCGCAAATATTGGCCTCACTTCCCTGTACATTAAAAAAATATTTCCGGATGCTACAGTAATAGCCGTGGAGCCTGATAAAAATAACTATTCGATGCTGGTAAGGAATTTTGACCTTAACAAGCTTTCAAATGCAACAGCCTTACAGGCAGGCGTTGGTAAAAAAGACTGTTACCTGCTTATTGAAGAAGGAATAAGGGATAAAAAAGACTGGGCCATTTCTTTCCAGGAAGTGGATTATGAAACTGATATCAGGTCTTATTCCATTGTTTCGCTTTTAAATAAATATGAACTGGCAGAAATTGATTTCATAAAAATGGATATAGAAGGTGCAGAAAAAGCAGTTTTTGAAAAAGATGCAGATCTTTCCTTTTTGAGCAAAGTAAAAGTGATGGCGATTGAGATCCATGATGAATTTAATATCCGGAATGATATATACGCAATACTTAAACAGCATAATTTCATTCTTTTCAATACAAATGAAACTACTATTGCCATTAAAAAAGACCTGGTTTAAAAAATACGGTCAGTAAAAATGAAAATTGCATGAACCCCAGGATATCCATCATCATTCCTTGTTACAATCATGGTCAATATGTTCGTGAAGCCATCAGCAGTGTAGAAAAATGCACAGATAAAAACTTGTATGAGATGATCATTGTGAATGACGGATCAACAGATTCATTTACTTTAGAAGAGATGGGCAGGCTTGCCAATGATGGCTATTATGTAATTAACCAGGTAAACCAGGGGCTTGGCCGAACACGTAACAACGGCATTAAAGCTGCAAAGGGAGAGTATATTTTACCATTAGATAGTGATAACAGGGTAAGGCCTGAATATATTTATGAGAGTATAAAAATCTTAGATGCTCATCCTGAAATAGCCATGGTGTATGGCGATGCAGAATTTTTTGGGGATAAAAGTAAAAGGCATGTGGTTGGTGAATTCAACCTGCAGAATATGATGGTTGAGAACCAGATTGACGCCTGTGCGGTTTATCGTAAATCCGTTTGGGAAGCAGTGGGCGGCTACGACGAAAAAATGCCCATCATGGGGTATGAGGACTGGGATATGTGGATGAATATGACTTTTAAAAATTACAAATTTCATTATGTGCCCGAGATACTGTTCGATTACCGGGTGTTGGGTAATTCCATGTTACGCTCCATCAGTGTAAGCAATAAAAAGAAATTGTTTAAGTACATGGATGAAAAGTACAAAGGTTACCTGAATATGGATCATATGAACCAGGAGCTGATGAAATTATGTGGGCGGAATAAAAAGGTAGCATTAAAACTCGTGGCGGTTTTATATTTCCCCCGGCTGGTTAATTTTTTGGTTAAAAGAAACATCATTAAAGACCCGGATATTTTCTAAGACAAAACAATGAAAGTTACTATCTGTGCTTTTGATGCCCCCAATAATTTAGACGGTCCCACCACCTGGATCAAGCGCCTGTTGCCCTACTTCAGGGAAAAGAATATTGAATCGAGAATTATTTTTCTTGCAGCAAATGATAAAGATCTTCCTGCCTATAAATATTTTGTTGACGAAGGGTTTGCATGTAAACTAATTTACTGGGAATTATTCAATGATGAAAAAGTAAAAGCAATACTGGAAGATGTAAAACAATTTCCACCGGATATTTTTATCACCAATTACTTCGCCATTCCTTTGGAAGCAGGCAAATGGATAAAAAAAACTGGCGTACCAACCGTGATGGTTTTGCATAACGACAACAAATACCATTACGACCTGGTAAAAAAATATGCAGCTAATAATGATGAAAGCGATGTTTCATCTGTGGTGTGTGTTTCAAACTTAATTCAACAGATAAGTCAGCAAACTGCACCGCAACACAAATCAATAAAATACATTCCCATCGGAGCTCCTGTAACTGCAGAAGTGGCCAGCCTTTCACCAGATGGCGAACTTAAAGTGGTGTATGCCGGCCGTATTGATGAAAAGCAGAAAAGAATTTCGGACGTCGCCCATGCTTTCTGCCTGGCAGCTAAAGCAATACCGGGCACCAGCTATACCATTTATGGCGATGGGCCTGCCGTGCCCGCGGTACAGGAAATTTTAAATACAGCAGGAAAGGACCTGCCTGTTCAGTTTAAAGGAAAATTAAAGTCAAACGAAGTACAGGCTCATTTATTGCAAAACCAGGTTTTTGTATTGCTTTCAGAATTTGAAGGGCTGCCCATTACATTAATGGAAGCGATGAGTTGCGGACTGGTGTCTATTTGCACTAATATGCGTAGCGGTATATCAGACCTTATAACCAATAATGTAGAAGGTATTTTGATTGATGACAGGAAAGATGAGTTTGTTGCAGCGATTAAAAGACTGAAAGAGAACCCTGCTTTGTGGAAAGAAATGTCGGAGTCAGCAAGGCAAAAGATAGTAAAATCTTACTCGATTGAAACATGCAGTAATCAATGGATAGCTTTGTTTAAGGAACTTGTTACCAATGCAGGTAAAAGAACAGAATTGATCATCCCTTCTTCAAAAGAATTAAAAAAGATTCGGCTGGATGAGGAGTTTAAAAGACAAAATAATCCACGACCGGCAGAAATACTGGTTCCGCTGTATAAAATAAAATACAGGCTGGGCCGTTTAAAGCGTAAGTTATCCAAATCCAAATAAACAAACCATGCGATCATTGGCGCCCATAGTTTTTTTTGCATACAACCGGCCGGAGCATACCCGGCTTGTGCTGGAATCTTTGCGTAACAACCGCCTGGCCGATGAATCAAAACTCTTTATTTATATCGACGGGCCAAAGCCCGGTGCAAGTGAAGAAACACTGGCAGCCATTGCCGAAGTAAAAAAAGTAGTGCGTGAAAAGCAGTGGTGCAATGAAGTGAACATTATTGAGGCTACAGAAAACAAGGGATTAATAAAATCGAATGCCGAAGGCGTAACAAGGATGGTAAACGAATTCGGGAGGGTGATAGCCATGGAAGATGATGGGTTACTCTCTCCCGGATTTTTAACCTATATGAATGATGCACTTGATTTTTATGAGAACAATCCCAAAGTGATGCATATTGCTGCATTTCGCCGGCCGGAGTTTGATCCGGTGGAAGTGAAGGAATCAACTTATTTCTTTTACCATACCACCACCTGGGGCTGGGCCACCTGGAAGCGGGCCTGGGATCATTTTAAACTAGACCCTTTAGCCGTGCATGAAGCAGTAAAGAAAAAAGGCAACATCAAAAGGCTGAACATGGATGGTACTTTTGAGTTTTTCTGGGGGCTGAAAGCCGTTGCCAAAGGAAAGCTCAGAAGCTGGAATGCCATCTGGCACTCAACTGTTTTTTTAAATGACGGCATGTGTTTGTATCCGCAAAAATCACTGGTATCAAATATTGGTCATGATGGAAGTGGTACTAACTGTGTTCCTGATGATCGTTTTCAGATCGCAAGTGATGCATTGGCAGATACAATACCGGTTATAGAAATTCCTTTAAAAGAACATGAGGGCATTAAAAAGCATTACATAGCCATGCATACCTTTAATTATAAACTTGTGTTTGCCTTAAAACATTATCTACGCTACCTTGTAAGATATTAATAGTAGCAACAAAACCAACTGCGTGAGTACGGTAAAAAAAGTTTTATTTATTTCCTACGATGGCATGACCGATCCGCTTGGACAAAGCCAGGTAATACCCTATTTGCAGGGGTTGAGTAAAGCTGGCTACAAAATATTCCTGATCAGCTGCGAAAAGGAACAGGTTTATCATCAGAACAAAAATTACATTCAGCAATTGCTTGATAAAAGTAATATCAGATGGATACCGCTGAATTACACAAAAAATCCCCCTGTTATTTCCACTTTGCTGGATGTTATAAAAATGCGCAGTGCTGCAAAAAAATTGCATAAGGCAGAAGGTATTGATATGGTGCATACCCGTGCAGGTGTGCCTGCATTAATTGGCTTGTGGATGAAGAAAACGATGGGGGTTAAGTTTTTGAATGACATACGTGAGTTTTATGCCGATAGCAGGGTTGAGGGGGGCATGTGGAATAAAAACAATCCTCTCTACAAGACAATCTACAATTTTTTTGCAAAAAAAGAATCGGAAGCTGTAAAGCAAAGCGACGGTATTGTTTGCCTTACCTACGCTGCAGAGAAGATCATTAAAACCTGGCCTGAATTCAAAGCAACCATTCCCCTGGAAGTAATTCCCTGCAGCGCCGACCTAAACCTTTTTGATTATTCTAAAATTGATGAGAAAGAAAAGGCGGCTTTAAAAACTGAACTTAATATTGGCCCGGATGATTTTGTGATCAGTTACCTGGGCTCTATCGGCGGCTGGTATCTTACGGCAGAGATGTTGCAGTTTTGTAAACTATTGAACAAACGAATTCCTGCAGCAAAATTCTTATTCATATCCCCGCACAGGCACGAAGAGATCAAAGCCATCGCTTATCAATATGAAATACCGGCTAATAAAGTGCTGGTTAAAAAAGCATCCCGTGTACAGGTGCCTGCATTACTTTCTTTAAGCAGCTATTCTATATTTTTTATCAAGCCCTGCTATTCCAAGCAGTCATCTTCGCCAACAAAACATGGTGAAATAATGGCCATGGGTATTCCGGTAATAACCAATGGTGGCGTGGGCGATGTGGCAGAAATTGTACTAAGCACCAATTCGGGTATTGTAATAAATGAGTTTACAGATGCCATATTTGAAAGCGCTATTAATGAAGTTGCAAACAAGAAAGATTATGATGCAGCAACGATAAGAGCGGGAGCAGTAAAATGGTATTCACTGGAAAATGCTATTGAAAAATATACACGTATCTATAAAACAATGTTAGGCTAATCAATTACTTTGCAAAAAATTAAAGCTACATGCAGCATAAATTTTTAATAGTAGGAGCGGGTTTTTCTGGAGCAGTACTGGCCAATCAACTGGCAAAGCGATTGGATTGTGTGATAGATGTGTGGGATGAACGTGATCATGTAGCCGGCAACTGCCATACAAAAAGAGATGCTGATACGAAGGTAATGGTGCACGAATATGGTCCGCATATTTTCAATACCGATAAAAAAGAGATATGGGATTTTGTAAACAGCTTTGTTGAATTCAAGCCATTCATCAACCGGGTAAAAGCAAATTACAAAGGCAACATTTATTCACTGCCGGTTAACCTGCATACCATCAACCAGTTTTTCAACGAAGCGTTTGGCCCCGAAGAAGCCAGGGCATTTATAGAAAACCTGGGCGATAAAAGTATTATCGACCCCCGGTCTTTCGAAGAACAGGCGCTTAAGTTTTTAGGCAAGGATCTATACCATGCTTTTTTTTATGGCTACACAAAAAAACAATGGGGCTGCGAGCCATCTGAATTACCGGCATCTATTTTAAAAAGATTACCGGTAAGGTTTAATTACAACGATAATTATTACAACAATATTTACCAGGGCATACCGGTAAATGGCTATACTGAGTTGATTGAGAAATTGCTCGACAGTCCAAAGATCAACATCACCCTCAACAAAAAATTTAATTACAGCAGCGAATTACCAGCCACCTACAACCATATTTTTTACACAGGCCCCATTGATGCTTTTTTTGATTATAAATTTGGCAGGCTTGGTTATCGCACCGTTACTTTCGAAAAACACACAACTGATGGAGATTATCAGGGCAATGCTGTAATTAATTATTGTGATGAATCTGTCCCTTATACAAGGGTGCATGAGCATAAGCATTTTGCGCCCTGGGAAGAGCATGAAAAAACGGTTTATTTTAAGGAATTCAGTAAAGAAACTGCTGCCAGCGATATACCATACTACCCCAAAAGACTTGAAAAAGACAAGAAAATGCTGGATGCCTACCGTACAGAAGCGCAGCTGTCTTCCAATGTGTCGTTTCTTGGCCGGCTTGCCACCTATCGCTATATGGATATGCATCATGTAATAGGCGAAGCACTACATTTCTCGCAATCTTTCCTTCAATCCCTCAATGACGGAAATAAGGCTCCGGTGTTCCCCAATACCGAGAATTAAAGAAAAATAGCCTGTTTTATACAATAACCGGTCTTTCACTGCGTTATATCGGTGTCCAATTTATTCTATTCAAAAACCAAACCAATTCCCATGGAAAAGGTAGTTGCTGTGGTTGTCACGTACAACCGTTTAGCCCTTCTTTCTGAGTGCATTACCGCACTGCGCAATCAATCACGCCCCTTAGACGGTATTTTAGTAATAAATAACGGAAGTACCGATGGTACTGAAGAATGGTTAAATAGCCAAAAGGATATAACTTATTTTACCCAAAAAAATATAGGAGGAGCCGGAGGGTTTAGTACTGCCATAAAAATGGGCTACGAGCAGGGGTACGAATGGATCTGGTGTATGGATGATGATGGTATGCCAAAAGAAGATGCACTTGAAAATTTATTAGTGGCACAGCCTGCAGCATTAACTTTGATGAACTGCGCTGTAATTGACAATAAAGACAGAAAATCTTTTGTGTGGAATACAGGCGGATATAAAACCCTGGACGAAGTGCCTGGTAATATAATAGAAGGCATTGGTCATCCATTTAACGGCACTTTTATTAACAGGAGGATTATTGAAAGAGCAGGTGTACCCAAAGCCAGTTTCTTTTTATGGGGCGATGAAACAGAATATTATTACAGGATTGTAAGGCGCAATAAGATACCGGTTTGTACGGTTGCCAACAGCATTCACTACCACCCTGCAACAGCTTTTTCAGTAAAAAAAGACTGGGATTATTCAACCGGCTGGAAAATGTATTACTACATCCGTAACCGCTTTCATATTCATCAAACCAAGTTCAATAACAAAGCATTGGCAGTGATACACTATAGCTGTTTCCTGGTTGCTTTTGCTGGTATAACCATTCTGTTTCAAAAAACTGATAGGTTCAAAAAACTCAGTTTTATCATGTGGCCAGCTGTTGATGCTATCAGTAACAATTTTGAAGCATTGCCACCGGTGATCCTTTCAAGATTAAAGTCTGACGAAAGGTTACCCCTTAGTGCTTCAATAAACAATTATCTTAAAGCCACCTGGATGAACATATTGGCTCCTTTTACATCGGCCAGAACCGAGAGAGCTGCAAACGCATAATGGTTACATTATAACCCCCTTTGAAATCACACAGTCCCGCTAATCACGGGACTATTTTTTTTCTTAATTCTGTCCTGTATCAAAAACATGGCAACAACATAAAAAGGCATACAGGGAATTTTATAACGTACCAGTGTTCCAAAATTTGCAGTGGTAGCCCCCACAAACAGTGCAAACAGCAAAGCAAATAAAAGACAGTATAAAATTGTTGGATCTTTTGCTATTGATCGCACAAAATTTATCGGCCCGGCTTTATATAAAACAGATAAAGTGAAGAACATGATGAACATACTTTCAATTGAAGAGAAAAGCGTAGATATTTTTTTCGATTCCCAGAGAAACGGCCTGAACAAGGTGGCAACTATGGCTGCAGGCGCAATTTTTAACAGGCTTTGAACCGAACCATCGTATTCTACACCCAGCGAAAAACTGGAGCCTACGTCTTCCTGCTCTGCATAAGCCTTTTGGTAAATGGAAATGTTTTTTGTTACGTCCTCACCTCCATAAGCACCCAGGGTTCCGGCCAGCTGCGCCATCACTGTTGTAAACATGGTGATAGCAACAATAATCAAACCCAAAACAAAACCAATCCGCATCACCCTGCTTTTTATAAGATTTACATTTTTTAAGACCAGGAAGAGAAAGAAGAAAGGAACATAAGAAATGAGGATGTATACCTTAATAACAAACAAAAGATATCCCGAAATAAATATGATCACAATGTTTTTAAGCAGATCCTTCTTTTTATAAAAAGTTTCGTAAAGTGCATAAGTTATCCAGCCCAGTGCACCGGTACAGATAGGGTCTTTTAAAATGCCTGAACTCCAGAAAACAAAAGTGGGTAAATACAAAATGGCAATTGCTAATTGCTTATGTAAGTGCGGGTATTGCTCGTAAAAAAAACGGTAAAGCCGCCATACACCCGAAAACGACAACATGGAAAAACAAAGGTTTAGAATAAGGTATTTTGAAAATGAAACAAATGAAAATAAAGCTGTGATCCGCACAATCATATAATTATTTTCATTCTTCAGGTAACCCATATTGGCAGGGTTTTTCAACAAGGTCTGGTCAAAATCTATACTGGGCAGGTAAAGCCATTTTATTTGGGACGAATCCTTCAATATCATGTGACAGATATTTGTCCCTTCTGTAAAAAATAGCAAAAAAGAATCTCCTACAGAGATCATGGTGTTAAAAAAAGTGAATGCCATAACCGCAACTATTTTTATCCAGAAACCCTGTTTGTGGTAATGTTTTAATATAGGATCGGTATAGTTTTTTCTGCGGGCGCTAAAGAGAAAATAAAACAACACAACATAAACAGGAAATAATATGAAGTCTAAAAAATTCATTAACTGCTTAATTTTTTACGGGATATATTTCCATTATTGGTTGACCTGGTACTAACAGATTCCAAATGTATCATAAAAATTCTGACCGTCTTTTAATAATATGAAGTTAATTTTGATTGCAAAAATCAAACCACAACATTCAATAAACTCAATTGTCGCAAAAAAACAGCAATAAAAAATTAATACGCATTACAACAGTGCCCATGGCTTTACGTTATTTATTGCCGGGCCAGATGCATTTTATGGCGAATAATGGTTTTGATGTGCTGATGATAAGTGCAGATGGTAAAGAGCTTGCTGAAGTAATTGAAAAAGAACAGTGCAGGCATATAATAGTGCCGATGACACGCAGGATAACCCCCCTGCAGGATTTGAAGTGCCTGTTTCGGTTAGTTAAAATTTTCAGAGAAGAAAAACCGGATATTGTACATTCGCATACACCCAAAGCGGGCTTGCTGGGTATGCTTGCTGCAAAAATCTGTGGCGTAAAAGTAAGAATCCATACTGTTGCCGGTCTGCCGTTAATGGTTGAAAAGGGCTTTAAGTATCAGCTGCTGAAATTTATCGAGAAACTTACGTATGCAGCTGCCGGCCATGTTTGGCCAAATAGTAATTCGTTAATGCAGTTTATCATTAAAAACAAACTTTGCAAAACAAGTAAGCTTAAAATAATAGCCAGAGGATCAACCAATGGCATACAGCTTGACCGGTTTAAAAGGGAAAACCTGGATGAGAAAATGATCAGTGAAATTAAAGCGCAGTTGAATTATTCGCAACAGAACAGGTACCTGCTTTGTATTGGCAGGTTGGTTGTTGATAAAGGAATTGCAGAACTGGTGCATGTTTTTACACAGCTGCAAAAGGCCAATGACGATTTGATACTAATATTGGTAGGGGAATATGAAACTACATTAGATCCCCTGCCTCCAGACACTTTGCATGAAATTGAAATAAATCCTGCCATCATTCATATAAACTGGACCTCACAGGTTGAGTATTATATGAATCTGGCCGATTTTTTTGTTTTTCCTTCACACCGCGAAGGTTTTCCCAATGTGCTTTTACAGGCTGGTGCCATGGGGTTGCCGGTTATCTGCAGCCGTATTACTGGTAATGTAGATATTGTGACCAATAACGAAACCGGTTTGGTTTTCGATAAACAAAAAGAACAGCATATGCTAAGTCAATTGCTGTATGCTTTATCGCATCCGAAACACATGCAAAACATGGCCGAAAAATTACAACAGGATGTGCGGCTGAATTACCCCCGGGAAAATATCTGGCAAAATATGCTGGAGGCATACAAAAGCTTGGTAAATTAGATAATTAATAATATAACAATGATACTAATAGGGTACAGCGGGCATGCATTTGTGCTGTATGGAATTTTTAGAGCTGCCGGTAAAAATGTTACAGGCTATTGCGATGTTGCTGAAAAAGAATACAACCCTTTTAACCTGCCTTATTTTGGATCTGAAAATTCAGAGACCGGTTTAGAAGCATTAAAGCAAAATGGTTTTTTTATTGCCATTGGCGACAACCAGTTGCGGAGTAAGGTTTATACTAACCTGCAACAAAAACAATTGAAGGCTGCAAATGCTATACATCCTTCTGCTGTAATTGATGTGTCGGCAAGCATTGCCAAACAGGGAATAATGATTGCTGCCCATGTTACCATTAACCCATTGGCTTCAATTGGTACAGGTGCAATATGCAATACGGGTTGTATTATAGAGCATGAGTGTGTTGTCGGTGAATTTGCCCATATTGGTCCCGGTGCTGTTTTGTGTGGCAATGTTAAAATTGGCAACGGCAGTTTTGTAGGTGCCAATGCAGTTATTAAACAAGGCATAACGGTAGGCAAAAACGCAACGATCGGCGCAGGCGCAGTAGTTGTTAAAGATGTGGCGGATGGGCTTACGGTGGTGGGTGTGCCGGCAAAATAATAATCTTAATTTATCGTTATTAACCAGTTATACAAAGCTGCTTTCCCTACCTTTGCAATGCAAAATAATCAGCAATTATGAAAGTTTTAGTTACAGGAGGCGCAGGCTACATCGGCTCGGTTTTGGTTCGCCAGTTATTAAATAAAGGCTATCAGGTAAGGGCTTTAGACTCTTTAAAATTTGGTGGCGATGCATTATACGATGTAATGCTGAATCCCAATTTTGAATTTATGAAAGGCGATGTGCGTAATGCCGACGATATTGATAAGGCTTTGGTGGGAATTGATGGCATTGCACACCTGGCAGCCATCGTAGGCGATCCTGCCTGTAAAAAATTCAGTTTCGAAGCCAATGAAACCAATTGGGATGGCGCTGTTTTGTTGTTTAATAAAGCAGAAGCAGCAGGTGTAAAACGCTTTGTTTTTTCAAGTACCTGCAGTAACTATGGTAAAATGAGCGACCCGAACTCTTTCGTGGTAGAGACTTCTGATCTGAACCCGGTTTCTTTATACGCCGAGTTAAAAGTTAAATTTGAAAAATATTTGCTGGAAGATAAGAAAGACAGCCCGATGTGCAGCACGGCTCTGCGATTTAGCACGGTGTATGGTTTTTCTCCCAGGATACGTTTTGATTTAACCGTCAATGAATTTACCCGCAATGCAGCTGTACATGGTGAGCAGGAGATATGGGGACAGCAGTTTTGGCGCCCATACTGCCATGTAGATGACCTGGCGAGAGCTGTGGTGTTAGTATTGGAAAGCCCTGAAGAAAAAGTAAAAGCCAACGTTTTTAATGTGGGTAGCACCGAAGAGAATTATACCAAGGGTATGATCATTAAGGAAGTTTGTAAAGTTGTACCCGATGTAAATGTTATTTATGTTGACAGCAGCGAAGACCCAAGAGATTACCGCGTTAATTTTGATAAAATAAAAAATGAACTGGGCTTTACCATTACCAAAACAGTGCCTGATGGTGTGAAGGAAATTTACACACTTTTAAAAACAGGTATTGTTACCGATTCGTTTGTAGAGAAATTCAGGAATATTTAAATTGAAATTTGCTGATATAATTTTTAAGGAGCGGTTTTATAACCGCTCCTTTTTATTTAAAATCAATCTTTTTATTTTATCTACTTTTGAATTACAATAACCAGATAGTTTGAAGAAAATACTAATCATAGACGACGAAGAGAAGCTACGCAATCTGCTAACCCGAATTATTAAGCTGGAGGGTTTTACAGTTACTGAAGCCGGCACATTAAAAGCCGGAATCAGGTTATTAGAGAAGGAGTCTTTTGATATTATTTTATGCGATGTAAAACTTCCGGATGGCAATGGTGTTGATTTTGTAAAAGAAATTAAGCCAAAATACCCGTCTGTTGAAATTATTTTGCTTACTGCATACGGAAACATTGCCGATGGTGTGCAGGCGATGAAGAACGGTGCTTTTGATTATATTACCAAGGGCGATGATAATGATAAAATTATTCCACTGCTAAACCGGGCCATTGAAAAAATACAACTGCAAAGCCGTGTCCAGCAACTGGAGCAACAGGTAGGCAAACAATATAGCTTCGAAAATATACTGGGCAAATCAGCCGCCATTAAAGACGCTGTAGCCATGGCACAAAAAGTTGCTATAACTGATACCAATGTTTTACTGCTGGGTGAAACCGGGACCGGTAAAGAAGTTTTTGCGCAGGCCATTCACCAGAGCAGCAATACGAAAGGTAAGAACTTTGTTGCCCTCAATTGCAGCACATTCAGTAAAGATATTTTAGAAAGCGAACTCTTTGGCCACAAACAAGGCGCATTTACCGGCGCCGTTAAAGACCAGAAAGGTTTGATTGAAGAAGCAAACGGCGGCACTTTATTTTTAGATGAGATTGGCGAAATGCCATTGGAGCTGCAGGCAAAACTGTTACGCATTTTAGAAACCGGGGAATATATAAAACTGGGCGATACCAAACCGGTTCGGTCAGACTTCAGGCTAATTGCCGCCACCAACAAAGACCTGCAAAACGAAAGTGATGAGCAACGTTTCAGGGCCGATCTTTTTTACCGCCTGAATGTTTTTCAAATTAAATTACCTGCGCTAAGAGAAAGGGTTAAGGATATTGAAATCCTTGCTAATCATTTTGTGCAGGAATATTCCGCCAAAATAAATAAACCCGCTTTTTCCATGGATACCGGCTTCGTGCAAAAGCTTGAGCAATACAAATGGCCCGGCAATATCAGGGAGTTAAAAAATATTATTGAAAGAACAGTGATACTTTCTGATGGCGAAACCCTCACAACATCATTATTGCCATTCGATATGCAGCAATCAGTAAGCAGTTCATCGGGCGAAACCATGTCGGCCTTTTCTATGGCCAGCATGGAGAAACTGCAGATATTAAAAGTATTGAACTATACCAAAGGCAATAAAGCCGAAACCGCCCGGCTGTTGGAAATTGGCGTAACCACACTTTACCGCAAACTGGAAGAGTACAATATTCACTAATCCTTTCAAAATGCTATGTTCACCCTTCCGTTTTGGAAGGTTTTTTTATTTATCGTACTTCCCATTTTTTACCTAACTGCTTCATTTAAAATCAATTGACTCTTCTTTTTTAATTCAGGAGAGGATTTTGGTATATGGCTGCTACAATGAACAACAGCAAATCAAATATTAAAGAAAACCTGGTAATAGTTGCCGCCTGGTTATTTGCCCTGGCGTTGCTCTTTATTGTTTACTGGAAGATCATCATATTAATAAACCGATAAAAAAATGGAAACCTCAACGAAAATTTTGCTCTTAACCGCTATGTACGGTTTGCCTTTATGCTTTGTAATTTTTTACAGAATAATGGAAAACATAAAACAAAAACGAAAAGTGATTAAACGAAAAGAATTTATTCACTCAGGTGTGGAGTATTAACGAAAAGTAGTCTCAAAGCTGATTTGAGTCATGCTATTGACTGTCTGGAAACAGCAACCTGACGTATTCCATTTTAGTCCTTTGTATTAGGCAAAACAATAAATATTGATTAATAATTTTAAAAATTGAAAGTATGCTTACAGTAATTCTTTATTTGGCCGGGATAATTGGCTTTGTACTTTTCTTCAAATTCATTGACTGGTTTGAAAAAATATAAAAGCAATAAGTAGTAAGAAAACCTTACACCGATGGCTTTCATTTTAACAATGACCGATAAAACAATAATTCAAATGATACTATTATTCATTATCTCAATCCTGGTGTTTATCTACCTGTGTTATGTACTGGTAAAACCGGAAAAATTTTAAAAAAGAGTTTAAGGCAGAAAGATCACGAAACTCTAAACTCCTAAACATTAATAATCATGAATACAGAAATCTTAGGCGTCCTGTTAATGTACCTGCTCACAGTAGCGCTGGCTATTCCATTAGGCCGGTATATAGGCAAAGTATTTGAAGGCGATAAAACCTGGCTCGACCGCCTGTTTAATCCCATTGACAAAACATTCTTTAAACTCAGTGGCATTGATGCTAAAAAAGAAATGAACTGGAAGCAGCACCTTGTTGCGTTGCTCACCATCAATCTTGTTTGGTTTTTATTGAGCATGTTTATTTTAATGAATATGGGCTGGCTGCCTCTGAATCCTGATGGCAATCCATCCATGACAGCTGACCTGGCTTTTAATACGTCTGTAAGTTTTGTAACCAATACAAACCTGCAGCACTATTCAGGTGAAACCGGTTTGTCATACCTGGGGCAAATGATCTTAATGTTATGGCAATTTATAAGTGCTGCCACAGGCATTGCTATTTGCGCTGCCGTGTTTAATGCCATGAAGGAAAGAACAACAGACAAGCTGGGTAATTTTTATAATTATTTAGTAAGATCAGCTACCAGGATTTTATTTCCACTTTCAATTGTTGTTGCATTGATACTTGTGTTCAACGGTACGCCCATGAACTACGAAGGCAAATCACAATATGTTTCTGTACAGGGCGATACGGTAAATGTTAGCCGTGGACCCGCTGCTGCCATGGTTGCCATTAAGCAATTGGGAACAAACGGCGGCGGATATTTTGGCCCCAACTCTGCACATCCATTAGAGAATCCAAATTATTTCACCAATATCGTTGAAAACCTGTCTATTATTCTGATTCCCATAGCGATGATTTTTGCTTTGGGTTATGTGCTGAAAAGGAAAAAGTTTGCCTGGATGATTTTTGGTGTGATGACACTTGGTTTTTTATTGCTGCTTTTTAATGCGGTATATTTTGAAATGCATGGTAATCCGGCCATTGCAAAAATGGGGATATCACAACCGCTTGGAAGCATGGAGGGAAAGGAGGTGAGGTTTGGCCCGGCAGCATCTGCTTACTGGGGTGTTACCACGACGGTCACTTCAAACGGCTCTGTAAATGCTATGCACGATAGCTTTACACCACTTGCAGGCATGAGTGCTTTGCTGGGCATGATGATCAATTCATTTTATGGTGGTGTAGGTGTTGGCTTTTTAAATTTTTACATCTTCATCATCATCGCCGTTTTTATAAGTGGCTTGATGGTGGGGCGAACCCCGGAATTTTTGGGTAAAAAGATTGAGGCAAAAGAAATGAAGATCGCTTCCATCATTGCATTACTGCACCCCTTGCTGATACTTGCAGGCACAGCCATATCATCGTATTTGTATGCACACAATCCAACGGCTTATGCAGGCTGGCTCAACAATCCCGGTAACCATGGATTTAGTGAAATGCTGTACGAGTTCACTTCTTCCTCGGCCAATAACGGCAGTGGTTTTGAAGGCCTGGGCGATAATACACCCTTCTGGAATATTGCCTGCGGCGTGGTGATGTTGCTGGCCAGGTTCCTGCCAATCATAGGCCCCGTGGCCATTGCAGGCATACTTGCTAAAAAGAAATATATACCCGAAAGTGCAGGAACATTAAAGACAGATACCGGCACATTTGGTATCATGGTGTTTGCTGTGATATTCATACTTGCTGCATTAAGTTTCTTTCCGGCATTAACGCTGGGCCCCATTGCAGAATATTTTGGACTGAAATAATTAAAACATAGAGATCATGTCAATTCATAAAAAAACAAATAAATTATTTGAAGGTTCTTTGGTAAACAAGGCGCTTAAGCAGTCTTTTGTAAAGCTGGATCCCCGTATCATGTTCCGCAACCCCGTTATGTTTACTGTGTGGATAGCAACCATGATCATGGCCGGGGTTTGTATATGGATAGCAAGCGGCGAAACAAACCAGGGTAACCTGTTATACAATATCATTGTAACTGCCATCTTATTCATCACTTTATTGTTTGCCAATTTTGCAGAAGCCATTGCAGAAGCAAGAGGTAAAGCCCAGGCAGACAGTTTAAGAAAAACGAGAGAGGATACACCTGCAAAAAAAGTTTTTCCGGTAGGCGAAATGTATGTAGATGAAATAAAGATTGTTCCTTCATCGCAATTAATTAAGGGAGATCTTTTTATCTGCGAAACAGGAGATACCATACCCATGGATGGAGAGATTATAAAAGGTATTGCCACCATTGACGAAAGTGCCATTACCGGTGAAAGTGCTCCTGTAATAAGAGAGTCTGGTGGTGATAAATCATCCGTAACCGGTGGTACAAAAGTGTTGAGCGATAAAATCACCGTAAGGGTTACTACCGAACCGGGCGAAAGTTTTTTAGATAAAATGATTGCACTGGTGGAAGGTGCAAGCCGCCAGAAAACACCCAATGAAATTGCATTGACCATTTTACTGGCTGGGTTTACGTTGATATTTGTTATCGTATGTGTAACACTAAAACCCTTTGCAGATTATGCCAATACACCAATTACAATTGCAGCATTCATCTCCTTATTTGTGTGCCTGATACCTACAACAATCGGCGGCTTATTATCTGCTATCGGCATTGCCGGTATGGACAGGGCGCTTAGGGCAAACGTAATTACCAAAAGTGGTAAGGCGGTTGAGACTGCCGGTGACCTGGATACATTGCTATTGGATAAAACCGGTACCATCACCATAGGCAACAGAAAAGCCACAAATTTTTATCCCGCTAATGGGGTTGATGAGAAACTTTTTATTGAAACCGCTGTTCTCTCTTCTCTTGCAGATGAAACACCTGAAGGAAAGTCTATAGTAGAGCTGAGTAAACTCAGTCATGCAGCATTTTATACAGAAAACTCCAAATTCATAAAGTTTACTGCAGAAACAAGAAGCAGCGGTATGGATATGGCTGATGGAACAAAAGTGCGTAAAGGTGCATTTGATGCTATACGCAATATGGTCATTAAAGCCGGCAATCCATTTCCGGTTGAAACAGAAGAAAGCGTAAAAACTATTTCTTCCAAAGGAGGTACACCATTGGTTGTTAGCCGCAATAATATTGCACTGGGTGTTATTGAATTGCAGGACATTATTAAACCAGGCATACAGGAGCGTTTTGAGCGCCTGCGTAAAATGGGTATTAAAACAGTGATGGTAACCGGGGATAATCCGCTTACAGCAAAATTCATAGCAGAAAAAGCGGGCGTAGATGATTTTATTGCTGAGGCTAAACCTGAGGATAAGATGGCCTATATTAAAAAAGAGCAACAGCAGGGTAAACTGGTGGCTATGATGGGCGACGGCACCAATGATGCGCCTGCACTGGCACAGGCCGATGTGGGTGTTGCTATGAACAGCGGAACGGCTGCGGCAAAAGAAGCAGGCAATATGGTTGACCTGGATAATGATCCTACTAAATTGATTGAGATTGTAGAAATAGGTAAGCAATTATTAATGACGAGGGGAACGCTTACTACTTTTTCCATTGCGAATGACGTGGCTAAATATTTTGCTATTGTTCCGGCATTGTTCATTGCTTCCATTCCCGCATTACAGGCATTGAATATTATGCGGCTGCACAGTCCCGAAAGCGCCATTCTTTCTGCCATCATTTTCAACGCCATCATCATTCCGCTGTTGATTCCACTGGCATTAAGAGGCGTAGCTTATAAACCAATCGGCGCATCTTTATTATTAAGAAGAAATTTACTGATTTACGGTGTGGGTGGTTTATTGGTGCCATTTATCGGCATAAAATTAATTGATATGCTGGTGTCTATTTGGTTCTGATACCCCTAACCCCGGCCCTTCGACTGCGCTCAGGATGAAGGGAACAAGGATTTTAATTTTTAAAATTTATAAAATGAAACAAAATATTCTCCCTGCAATAAGACTTACCCTCGTTTGCATTGTGTTCTTCATCGGCATTTATTCTTTGCTCATTTTGGGTGCTGCACAGGCTGCACCTGGCAAAGGAAAAGGTGAAACTGTTACGGCAGATAACCGTGTTGTAGGCTGGAAATTGCTGGGACAAAAATTCACTGACGATAAGTATTTCCAGAGCCGCCCTTCGGCTGTTGATTACAACGCAGCCGGCGCAGGTGGCAGTAACAAAGGTCCATCCAATCCGGATTATTTAAAAGATGTACAAAACAGGATTGATAGCTTTTTGGTACATAACCCTGCAGTTAAGAAAGCAGATATTCCATCCGACCTGGTAACAGCTTCAGGTGCAGGGCTCGATCCGGATATATCTGTGCAGGGTGCAACCGTGCAGGTAAGCAGAATTGCTGCCATAAGAAAACTACCGGTTGAAAAAATAAATGCTTTGGTTGAAAAAAGTATTGAAGCTCCTTTGGCCGGATTGTTCGGCACTAAAAAAGTAAATGTATTACAACTCAATATCGAATTAGATAAATTAAAATAAAACTCTCGAAAGTTAGCACTTCGGCTCCCTCTCCTTTGGAGAGGGTTGGGGTGAGGTCAACAGAAAAAAATTAATTAAGATGAAAAAGATTTTATTGGGAGCCATGCTCCTTACAGGCACAACTTTGTTTGCCCAGGATTCAACAAAAACAGAAACTCCAAAACCAAACCCTTTCAGCTTCAGCGGATATGTGGAAGTTTATTATCAATACGATTTTAACAAGCCAACCGACAATAACAGGCCCGGTTTTATCTATAGCCACAGCCGCCACAACGAATTTAATTTGAACCTCGGCTTTTTAAAAGGCAGTTACAATGCAGAAAGGGTAAGGGCAAATCTTGCCATAGCAGCAGGAACTTACATGAATGCTAACTACGCAGCAGAAACCGGCGTATTAAAAAATGTGTATGAAGCAAATGCCGGGTTAAAAATTTCTAAAAAGAAAAACCTTTGGATTGATGCTGGTATCTTCTCTTCACATATTGGTTTTGAAAGTGCGGTATCAAAAGATTGCTGGACTTTGACAAGAAGCATACTGGCAGATAACAGCCCCTATTTTGAAAGCGGAGCAAAACTTACTTATACCAGCGATAATAATAAATGGGTGGTAAGTGGGCTTGTATTAAACGGCTGGCAGCGCATTAAAAGAGTAGATGCCAATTCACTGATGAGTTATGGTACACAATTGCAATACAAACCCAATTCAAATATCACATTTAATTACAGCACATTTATTGGCACCGATAAACCCGATAGTGCCCGCCTGTGGCGCTACTTTCATAATGTGTATGGCGTTATTAATGTTACCAGCAAGTTTGGCATTACCGCCGGATTTGATATCGGATCTGAACAAAAAGCAAAAGGCAGCAAAGATTTTAATACCTGGTATTCTCCGGTGTTGATTTTAAAATATGCAGTAAATTCAAAATGGACTATTGCAGCCAGGGGCGAATATTATGATGACAAGTACGGCGTAATTATCGGCAGCGGTACACCCAATGGTTTTAAAACGGGGGGTTATTCTGTAAATGTAGATTATGCACCCATACCTAATGCGGTTATCAGGCTGGAGGTTAGATCGCTTAACAGTAAGGATGATGTTTTTGCGAAGGGAAGCGGTGTAGTAACAAATAACAATACCTTTATTACTTCATCTATAGCTGTAAGTTTTTAAATATCAGGTACGATACTTGTTTTAATTTGTATTGCTTTTAAATGTAGTAATTCATAGCTCCCGGCATGGCCGGGAGTTATGTAGTTTTGAGAAAATATTTTTTTTGTTTCGATAATACGTTTAAACAAATGAAATTTAAAATGTAATGGCAGGCCATCAATCGTTCGATATAAAAAAATTATCCGCTGCAGGATTTTTAATTGCAGTTGGTATTGTATTTGGCGACATTGGCACATCACCCCTTTATACATTTAAAGCCATTATTAAAGACACGCCGATTAATACTGATCTTGTACTGGGCAGTGTAAGTGCCATCTTCTGGACACTTTTTTTTCAAACAACACTTAAGTATGTTATCATTACTTTAAAAGCGGATAATAATGGAGAGGGCGGAATATTCTCACTGTACACGTTAATACGACGCTACAGAAGCTGGCTGCTTTTTCCTGCTATACTGGGTGGTTCTTTTTTAATTGCAGATAGTATTATTACACCACCCATTTCAGTAGCATCGGCCATTGAGGGTTTAAAAATGGAATACCCTCACCTGCCTGTAATGCCCATTGTACTGGCTATTCTTGCTGGTTTATTTTTAATGCAGGCGCTGGGCA
>Ga0302322_100000854_pt1 | contig 24049 bp, 11 predicted proteins | sample Fen_T0_2_FD_203757 | JGI IMG/M metagenome (GOLD analysis project Ga0302322, IMG submission 203757) | Peat permafrost microbial communities from Stordalen Mire near Abisko, Sweden - Fen_T0_2 | ecosystem: Environmental > Terrestrial > Soil > Wetlands > Permafrost | place: Sweden: Abisko...
GTGCCGGTCAAAAGTGAGATAAAAATCACGATCGCGGTCATTGAAATAGCCGGCCTGCCAGACCTCAGCGGTTTCGCAACCCGCCGCGTTGAAGCTGTAGCGGCGCACCGTATCCTCAATGAGAATCCGGCCTTTAGTTCCGTTGAGTTCAACCCGGTGCGTGTCGGGATACGCATACGAGGAATCATACGATCCCGCCAGACTCCCCACCGCGCCATTGGCGAAATGCAGCGCCAGCACCAACGTGCGATACGTTCCCGGGTGCGTCTTGTCCGTCATTTGAGCCATGACCGAGTCAATCGGACCGCAGAGAAACTCCAACATATCAAAAGCATGGCATTGCGTCTCGAGCAGGTTGTTGAACGGGTGGCTGACGCCGCCCTCCCCGCCGAAACGCCAGGTGGCAAAAGTGAGATCCCCCAGCCGTCCCTGCTGGATGGCGTGGTGCGCCAGCGCCACCGGCCGGGCATAATGATGATTAAAGTTGATCCCAAAAAATAAATTACGGTCCGCCGCCTCCTGCAACAACTGGTCGGCTTCCGGCAAATCAAACACCAGCGGCTTTTCCACAAACAGGGGAACCCCCGCCCGGATCACTTCCAAGGTGGGCTGAAAATGCCCCTCGTTAGGCAGCGAGAGAAAGGCCAGATCCGGTTTTTCCTTCGCCAGCAATTCGGTAATGTTCGTGTAGGCCCGGACGCCAAACTGGGCGGCCCGGTTTCTGGTTTTCTCCGAGGTGCGGCCGGCAATCGCACGAAAATCCACATCCGGGTGCCGTGACAAAATCCGGGCGAGCTGGAGACCCCATCCTCCCGCACCAATCAACACGGCTCTAATTTTGGAGGGCGCACTCATTGTTCGATGATGACCTTGCCGGTTTCGCCGCCAAAAAACAGCTCGAACGATTTCTGGATGTCCTCCACGCCAAAACGATGGGTGATAATCTGGCTAAGGTAGGCACGATGCTGCGTCAACCGGCGGAGGTTGGCGGGCAGTTCATCGAAGCGGAAATATTCGCTGCCCACCACACTGCGCTCCGGCGCAATGATGTCAGGCGAAATCTTCAGTGCCAAGCCTTCGCCATGTCCGACGCAAATCAGCGATCCGCGTTGCGCCAGGGCGCGCAACCCCTCCTCCCGCGCGACCTGTTTGCCACTCGTATCCACAGCCATGTCCGCAGTCTCAACCCCGTGTGCTTTCAATCCGGCGCCAATTGTGCTCCCGGAAACATTAATGGGCAGGCCGCCCAGTTGTTCCGCAAGCTTCAGGCGGTAAGGCACCATGTCCGTCAGGTAAACGGGCATTTGTTTGCCCAGGATGATTTTCGCCATCATCATCACGCCCAAACCAATCGGACCGGCACCCAGCACCAGCAGGGACTCAATGTCCGGGCGCAGCAACTGGCAGCGTTCAATCGCATGACCACCCGTGCCCATGATGTCGAGCAGCAACGTGCTTTCCGTCGCGGAAAATTCTCCCGGCACCGGAAAGAAGATGCTTTCGTGGATCAATTCATACTGGCCGTAGCCACCATCACGATTGAAACCCATGTCGCCACGTTTTTGCAGGCACTGATTCGTGAAGCCCAGCCGGCAGGAACGGCATTGGCCACAAAAATCCATCAGGAACACCACGCCGGGCGTGCCAATTGGCGTGCGCGTATCAGCTCCCACGGCCACCACCGTACCAGCAGCCTCATGGCCGGGCGTGGTGGCAGTTCCCTCATAAAATTGGGGCCGCTCCGAACCACAAAGCGCGTTCGCCTGAACGCGGATCAAGAGCTGCCCTGGTCCCGGTTGCGAAACCGCTTTCTCGGTGAATTGAATGCGCTTGTTTCCCACAAAGGCGGGAACGCGACAGTTGGCAGGTATGGCATTTGTCATAGGTTTGGCGTGCAAGGCATTGGTTGATCGTCCTTGGCTGCCATCGGGGCCACTCAGATTTTGAAATGCGGGCTCATCGCCTACAAATGGGAAGTCGTATGGCTGATCATCCATTGAATGTCACGATCCACCGGAAAGGTGCCGGGATAACCACCGTGCATCACCTGCATGACCGGTGCACTGGTGGTTGCTTCCAGCCATCGGTGCAATTCTGAATGGCCATCCGCGAAGGTGAGGGAATTGGCGTGGTTATGGAAACTGCCCGGCAAATCCCGGCCCCATTTGATCGTCGTGGTCGGGTCGACCACCAGCCAGCCGTCATTAATACTGTCAGGATGCTCATCCGTGAAGAGCCACAAATCCACGGGCGCGGGATTATGAATATCCGCCGTCTTGGTGTAATACCGATAAGTGTTGGCGTAGATGGCCGTGGCCTGATCATTGGCCCCACCGGTGATGAACGCGTTCATTGAGCTGCTGCGCAGCCGCGGCGCGCCGCCCACCAGATAAGGGTCGCCCGGACACTTGTAGATGCCCTGGCTCTGGTTGTAGGTCCACAAAAGCCCGTTCTTGAGCATGTCCACGTTCGTGTTTTCCATGTTGCCGGCATTGAAGTCCTCCCAGCCCCAAACCCAATTGGGAACAGTCGACCCCAAAGCGCCCTGCGAATTCAAGCAGCAATAATCCCGGTTGTCGCCGGCATACATGACCCAGGCCAGCCCCAGTTGCCGGTGGCTTCCTAGGCACTGGATTTGTTGGGCCTTGATCTTGGCCTTGCTCAAGGCGGGCAGCAGCATTGCCGCCAAAATGGCGATGATGGCAATGACCACGAGCAACTCGATCAAGGTGAACGCACTTCTGCCCTGATCACACGGTGATTGCGTGGTAGATTTGACGGGTTGCATACGCGCATAATCGTTTGTTCTTCGCCGACGTTCCATGAGTTTTAGCGGTTGGTATTTTGAGTTCCTTTGTCACAAAATTGTAGCAGCGGAATTTTAACCGATGCGATCATTCCCATTGTAAACACAATCGCCACCCGTTTTAGGTGATTGGCTGGCACTAATCTTCACATTGAAAAAATCCCGATTTATAAGGTTCGTTACGTACCGTAATCTACCTTCTTCGGTTGGTTTGCCGCCGCCTCGTTGAGTGGCAGGAACTGCCGGGAATAACGGCCGGCGCCAAAAGCTCCGACCATCCTGTCAGGGCGACGGTCGGCTCTTCCAGGACCTCCGCCCGTTAGGGGCTAACCTGCAGCTTGAAGAACCTGGCCGCACTGGTGGCCGGAACTGAGTAACCCGCTACCGCAGTGCTGTTCGTGGTCCATGGTCCAAGCAAACTGGCCGCCTCCAATAAAGTACCGCTCTGCCACGTAAGGACTACATTCGTGCCCGACCGCGTGATGGCGATGGTCTGCGGGCCGGACACGGCCACGCCATTGTAAATGCCCTGAACTTGGGCGGTGCTCAAGGACTGGTTAAACAGGGCCGCATTGGCAATGTAGGCCGGCAGGAACCGATCCCCATAATCCGGCGAACCACCGATCCAGACATCGAGGTTGTTTCCGACAGGGGCGGCAGTTACGGTGTTGTTCGCGGCCAATACGCCATCCACATAGAGCGCGCCGTTGTCGATCTGCCCGGGTACGCCCGTATAGGCGTAGGCCACCATGTGCCAGTTGCCGTCATTGATCCCCGGTGCGACGACCGGGTCCGTGGCATCAGATTGCGTATCGCCGGCATTACCGCCCGGCTGGCTGCTGGGATTGATGCTGATGCGCCAAGATGTATCCCCATGCCCAAACAGTCCGTCGAAGGTCGGCCCGGATAATATATTCACCCAGGCCACCGCAGTGATGGCATTGGTGAGATTAAATCGCATTCCAGGAATGGCAATATGACCGGAAGTTCCATCAAATAACGCCGAAAGAGAACCGCCAAAGAACGCGTTGGTGGGCCCGGTCTGTCCCTGCAAATAGGTCCCCATGTAAGTTCCATTATGGCCGCCGATCAAGTCATACGCCGTTGTTCCGCTGGTTTCGTCCAGCGGCCAGTACGCCACCGGCTTCAATGACAACATGGCCTGCTGGTAGGTGGTCGGTGCAACCACGGTGAGACTTAGCGGCGAACTTGTGGCCGTTCCAACCTGGTTGCTGACCACACAGATGTAACTACCAGCGTTGCCCAACTGCAGGTTGGCCACTGTTAGCACTGGAGAGGAAGAAATGCTGATGGGCGTCGGCCCGGCATTCGTAAACCAGTAGTAGGTAAATGGCGTATCGCCGATACTGGCCACACTAGCTTGCAAGGTTCCCCCGACCAGCAATGTCAGCGAAGCAACCGGCTCTAGCGTGATGACTGGGAGACTCGGCGATACTGTTATGGTTGAACTGGTTCCAGTAACTCCGTCAAATGTTGCGCTGATGGTGGCCGTGCCGTGAGCGATGGCGGTTACCACCCCGTTGCTGTTCACGGTGACGACACTTGGATTGCTGCTTGCCCAGTTGGTTGCCAGCGCGGTAATCGGAGCGCCCGCAACCTGCATAAAGTCGGCACTTGCGGCCGTCTGCTGGGTTTGACCAATAATCTGGCTGGTGTTCACGCTGATGCTGACCGACTGCGCTGTCGTATTGGTAATGACCACCCCGGGACCAGCCGCCGCACTGAGCATCTCATAGCGCGGTGTCACCGCCCCATTCCAAATGCGCATTTCGTCAAAAGTGCCGTTGAAGATGGCGTCATTCCACTGGTCAAGGCCAAGGAAATTGTTATAGGTGAAGCCCAAGTCAGACGGTGTAAACGTGATGTTCGTCGCCATCGCCACTTGCACACCGTTCAGATAAAGCCGGGCGGTCTGGTCCCAGACTTGATAAGTCACCGTCACATATTCCTCGGTCCCGGTTGGTAACGGTGTGGCCACATGGGCATCCGTATTGCCATTATGGTTGAATTCCGCCCACATGCCGCCATTGAGCCCGTTGGCGTTGCCGGCAGTCGGAATCAGATCGATATAGTTTCCATGAGAGAAATTGCTGTTTGGACCGGTGGTTTCACCGCCAAAGGACCAGGGCCGCGCCCACGTCAGCCCCCCGTTGTCCGTAAACCACGTCTCAATCGTGATCGAATTGCTGTAGGTGGATAATATCCCATTCGGGAACTGCGCATAATTACCCGCCCCTCCCGGCAGCGTCAACACCCCGCCACCAAGCGATGTTCCGCCCAATAACGTAATGTTCGAACTCGAGATCGAGTCCGCCGCCGTCGTCCCACCGCTTTCATTGAATGACCATTCATGCTGAAGTATCGGCGGCACAACGGTCAACACGGCTGAAGCGCTGACGGTTGAAATATTGTTGGACACCAAAACGCTGTAGGTTCCCGCCTGGCCTGATTGGACATTGGTTAAAGCCAATGTGCTGTTCGTCGCCCCGGTGAGCCGCGTGGCATTCAAACTCCACTGATAACTCAAATTGCCGCCCAGAGCCTGCACCCTAAAACTCACATTCTCACCCACGACATTGGTTTGACTGACCGGCCCCTGTATAATCGTTGGCGCCGTGGATAAAACCGTGATGGCCACACTCGTTGCCGTCACGCCATTGACCGTGGCACTCACCGTCGCCGCGCCGCCGCTTTGGGCCGTGATCAAACCGCTGCTGTTCACCGTCAGCACACTCGGGTTGCTGCTGGTCCAGTTCGTCGCCACGCTTGTCAGCGTGACATTGGCCACCTGCGTAAAACTGCCTTGCACCGTCGCCTGCTGGGTTTGTGATCCAATCATGCTCGCGGTCGTCACCGACACACTCAATGACTGGGGGGTGAGGTTGGTTATCACCACTCCCGGGCCAGCCGCCGCCGCGGCCAAGACATACGCCGGCGTAACCGCCCCATCCCAAATGCGCATTTCATCAAATGTGCCATTAAAGACGGCGTCATTCCACTGGTCCAGACCGATGTAATTATTCAGCGCATTGCCCAAACTTGCTGGCGTGATTGTGATACCCGTTAATGTCCCCGCAACGACCCCATTGGAATACATGGTGCAGGTCTGATTTTGCGCATTGTATGTTAACGTCACGTACGTCGCCTGCCCCGTCGGCAACGCTTGGTTTCCTCCGTTGGCTGCATCATAAGTTGTGATGTTCGGAATGCCCGCCCTGAACTCAGCCCACATTGCGCCGGGCCCGCTCTTGGGTATCAAGTCGATGTAGCTATTTTGAATCAGGTCGCCGGCCACGGTGACACTGCCGCCAAACGACCAGGCCCGCGACCAGGTTTGGCCCGCGTTGTCCGTCAGCCAGGTCTCAATGGTGACGGAATTATTAGACGACAGTATCCCATCGGGAAATTTTGCATAGTTTCCACCGCCACCAGGCAGCGTCAACACCCCGCCACCGAGACTGGTCGCTCCCAGCAGCGTCACATTGGCCGCGCCAACCGAATCAGCAGCCGTTGTGCCACCGCTTTCGTTGAATGACCACTGGTGTTGCAGGGCTTGGTCCGAGACGGCGATGCTGCCGCTGGTGAGGTTTATGCCGGCAATGGTGGCACTGACCGTGGTTGTGCCAAGTCCCACTGCGCTGATGATCCCTTTGCTGCTGACCGTCAAAATACTCGTGTTACCGCTCACCCAGTTCGTGGCATCTGCCGTCGCCAGCAAATCGCTCGCACCCGTCTGCGGCAGCCGCACCGTGACTACCGCCGGTTCCGTTTCCGTCAAAACCATGGACGCTCCGGCGGTCAGGCTGGCGGAAGTCGGAGTTAAATTGTTGATGATCACCCCCGGCCCGGCCGCCATACTGGCCGAGATATACCGCTGGGAAACCGCCCCGTTCCAGATCCGCAATTCGTCAATGGTTCCGTTGAATGGGGAATCGCCGTACTGATCGAGCCCCAGTGTATTGTAGCGCGTAAATCCCAGATCGGACGGCTTAAAGGCCACATTTGCTTGTCCCACCTGCACCCCATTAAAATAGAGCCGCGCCGTCTGGGACGGACCGTCATAAACCACCGTGGCATAGACCGGCCCCCCGGTCTTCACCGGCGTCCGGTCTGCATCCGCACTCGCCGGAATCGGGTCAGCGGCATCCCTCACGCCACCATGACTGAATTCTGCCCAGAAACCTCCGTTAATACCATTGGCGTTTCCAGCCCGTGGCACCAAGTCAATGTAATTACCATTATCGGGTGCGAACGAGACCGTGCTGCCGCCAATTGACCACAGCCGGGCCCAAGTTTGACCACCAATGTCAGTAAACCACGTTTCAATCGTCATCGAGTTCGTGAGCGTGGAAAGTATCCCGTCCGGGAATTTAGCGTAGTTACCGCTTCCGCCCGGCAACGTCAAGACGCCACCCCCCAGTGACGCGCCCCCCACCAGTGTGAGGTTGGAACTGGAGATCGAATCGACCGCGCTGGCGCCGCCGCTTTCATTGAAAGACCAGTCGTTCTGAAGCGTTTGTGCTTCGGCAAAAATCGGCAGGCCCAAAAACACCGCCATCAAGGCAGTGGCAAAAATCGACGCCGCGCGAACTCGCCCGGACCGTGAGAATGATATTGTCATGGTTAATTTCATGTTGTCAGTGTTCAGTTGGTTGTTAGTGGTGCTATCATCCGCATGGCTTCTGGTAAATGGATCAATCGAACAAGACCTGCCATGGCGGCCTCATGCTCCAGCGGAAGTCTTCTTCCGCTGCCGCCACCGCCAAGGCGGACCTTGGGTGCCGGCAAAGTACAAGCCGCTCGCATAATTTATGCGCTTCATGGTGGTATCTCATCATCCGCCAATCGCCGGCTCATATCCATGAGTTCTGGCGGCTGCCATTTTGAGAACTGTTACTTTTTAGACGTCCGGCCGACAACTGTCGCATGCCGTGTTTTGCTTCGTGGAAACAAGGGCAGCAGACGCATCCCATCAAAACAAATGAATTAACTTTCCTGCTTTATTCATAATTTTAAAGATTGGTTTCGCGCCGGTTTGAACTTATGTTCTGGCGGAAAATGACAGACAGATTTTCATGAATAAGCCGCCCCAGGTTGCGTTGATCATCGAATCCTCGGTCAGTTATGGACGCAGCATTCTGCAGGGGATTGCCCGTTACACGTCGTCCCATCACCGCTGGTCCGTGTATTTCGAACAACACGAACTGGGCACCCCTCCGCCCGCCTGGCTGGCGTCCAGCCATTGGGATGGCATCCTCTGCCGCCCCACGGACCCCGCCCTCGCCCGGCGGCTGAAGCTCATGAAAGTGCCCGCCGTGGATCTGAACGACCTGTACGAGAACTTGAAACTTCCCTGGGTCGGTTCGAATCACCGGGCGATCGGCGCCTTCGGTGCCAGTCATTTTGTGGAGCGGGGCTTTCGCAACTTCGCCTTTTGCGGCTTTAGCGACGAACTATGGGCCGCGCAACGACGCGATGGCTTCCGCGCGGCTGTCGGGAAAGAAAATCCTGCCATTCCGGTTTATGAGTCTCCCTGGCGCGGATCCAACGTGTCGCGGTGGGACTTGGAGATCAAACGCATCGGAGCCTGGCTCGCCGGCCTGCCCAAACCCATCGGCGTCATGGCCTGCAATGATGCCCGTGCCTTGCACCTCCTCGACGCCTGTCAACAAGCCGGCCTGCTCGTGCCGGAGGAAGTCGCAGTCGTTGGCGTCGACAACGAGGAAATATTCTGTGAACTCTGCAATCCGGCGCTGTCCAGCGTGGTGCCGGATCCGGAACGCATTGGCTATCAAGCCGCCGAGCTGCTGGATCAGATGATGTCCGGCCACTCGCCTTCGTCCCGGCGGATTCTCATTGATCCCGTCCGCGTGGTGACCCGCCGGTCTTCCGATACGCTGGCCATCAAAGACCGGACCGTGGCGGCCGCCATCCGGTACATCAACGAGCAGGCCCTGCACGGCTGCTCGGTCTCGGACGTCAGCAAATGTGTCCGGGCCTCCCGCAGTTTTCTCGAGCGAAAGTTTCGCCAGCACTTGCAGCGCTCTCCGCAGGCGGAGATTCGCCGGGTTCAAGGCAGCCGCATTAAACAACTTCTCACCGAGACGAACTTCACCTTGGAGAAAATTTCCGAGCTGTCGGGCTTCGAACATCCGGAATATATGAGCGTGGTTTTCAAACGCCTCTACGCACAAACCCCCGGCCAATATCGCAAGCAAGTCCGATCAAGTAATCAAAACCCCTTGATTCCGAGCCCTCTGCCCCCTCCGAACCCACGCCTTAAAGCAAAAACTGAATCAAAGCGACGGTCGGTTTCCATCCCTCGCCGAAGGACAGCGAACCAGCAAATAGAGAGGGCTTGATAAACGCAGGGTCGAAAACAAACCCAATTTCAACCCGGCCAGACTGACCTGTTGGCGCTGGCCGTCACCCACCACATTTTTGTTTCGGGCGCATTTTTCTCTCAACGCTGATTATCAGATGCCGCAGCGCTCAGGGCGCAACTGGACATCGTGATTGTCACCGGCCATGTAATCACCTTTTTTGGTTATCCTCTGGGTGCCGGGCCGCTCAAAAAATGGACTCATTTTTATACCGTGAAAACTCAGGGCCGATAGTATGGGCATGATCGGGTGACCAGAGGAGGAAACTGGATCCGGATTGCCGGCCTCAAGCCCAGGTGGCCAACTGGCCAACCTCCCGTCGCGCAGTCTATAATCTATAAGCCATTTCCCATGAATAGCTGCCACTGGATTCCCTACTACCCGGCAAATACCGCGGTATTTCCCGGCTAGCCGCCAAATGCCGTGGTATTTGCCGGCCTTCCCTCAACGCCGAACCCGATGTTATAATCCGCCTTTATGAGTCCGATCCTATCCCCTTCAGGCCGCCGCCCCGGCCCGCACTCAGCCGTCTGTCGTGCTGAAGCCGATTCGCCCGCAGGCCGGGGAATATCACTCAGAGCAGAGCCCAGAACCTTGGAGCGCTCCGAAAATGATGACTTTGACGAAACGAACCCAAATTGAATTATGTATAAGCAATTACAGATACGTAGGATGTGACTAATTTAGTATTTTTTAACCTGTCAAAACGAACCCAAAACGAACCCATTTTATCCATACTTGTTGGATTGAATTTGTCCCAATGGCGGTGGTTTCAGGCCTCGTTTTGCGTGCCACGGGGCCGACCATTTCCAGCGGGAGGTTCATTTTTGAGCAACTTCGGGCTCACTCGTTTGCGTTGGTGGCCGCGTGCCTCCCTTTCAATGGCGACGCTGGTTGGGCTCAAAATGAACACGGTGCCAAGGGGCGCCCCCGCCCTCATTATTTACATAATTATAATTGACAATTTTTTCACCAGTAATTAAGGTCGCAACGAAAGGGCTTCTTATGAAAACAAAATCTCTGGTATGGGCAACTTGTTGGATGCTATCGCTTTTTATCGTCAGCACCACTGCCGGTGCCACTGGCTATACCCTCACCGTCAGCGCTCAAGGCTCCGGTATCGTTACCCGTAATCCCACGAATATCACTTATCCATCGGGCGTCACCGTTTCCGTCCTCGCCACACCCGCTGCCGGCTGGTATTTCGCCAACTGGTCCGGCGACGCCAGCGGTTCGGTGAATCCGCTCGATGTGACCATGAATGCCAACCTGGCCATCACCGGTAATTTCCTGCCCTACCCCGCTTACACTCTCACCCTCGTCACCAATGGCCAGGGCACCATCGCCCTGAGTCCAACCGGCAGCAGTTACCTGAGCAATACCGTCGTCACCGCCACCGCCACGCCAGCGGCCGGCTGGGTGTTCACCGGCTGGTCCGGCGACACGAATAGCAGCGCCAATCCGCTGCCACTCACGCTGAACACCAATCTGGCCTTGACGGGTTCCTTCGCCCAGTTGCCGGCCTTCGACGTAACCCCGGCCAGCGTCACCAATGCCGTGGGCAGCACCGTGAGTTTCACCAGCCATGCGTTGGGCACCGCCCCCCTCACTTACCAATGGTTCTTCATTAACGGGGCACTGCCCAATGCGGCCGGTGCCACGCTGGCTTTGACCAATACGACTTTAAGTCAGGTCGGAAATTATTGGGTGATCGCCACGAACCTTTATGGCAGCGCAACCAGCTCGGTGGCCATGCTCACGCTCACCAATGCCGGTGGGTCGACCAACATGGTGAACACTGCGGACGAGGCGGTCCTGCGCGCGGCCATCGCCAAGGGCGGCTGGGTCGGGCTGGGCTTCAATGGCCCACTGACGCTTACCAATACCATCACCATCACCAACCAGGTGATCCTGGACGGCAAGAACGTTGCCGCCATCATCAGCGGCGGCAACGCGGTCAGACTGTTTTACGTCGCCCCGGGAGCAAGCCTCACCGCGACCAATCTGACCCTGGCCGATGGCAATGACCTTATCACCAGCAGTTCACAAGGAACCAATGCCGAGGCGGGGGCCATTTACAATGACGGTGGCTACGTGATGCTTTTTGGCTGCACGCTGACAAATAACAACGCCCAATCCTTGATTTATGGCGGTTTGGCCCGGGGCGGAGCCATTTTCAACAATGGCGGCACGGTGTTATTGTCCCAGTGCGCCCTGCTAAATAATGCGGTGGTCGGGGGCGGCTACAATTCTCTAGCGCAGTTTACAATTAACACGGCCTTGGGCGGAGCCATTTACACCACCAACGGCTGGGTGACCATTGCCGGAGGCCGGCTCAGCAGCAATGTTTGCCAAAGTGTATGCGGATCTTATTATGGCACCGGCCTGGCCATGGGAGGCGCACTTTTTCAAGCCTCGGGCGAATTAATGGTTACCAAGAGCGCCTTCACCTTCAATCAAACTTTGGGCGGGACTAGTTATCCCTCGACACCCACAGGGCCGGCCAGCCCGGCTTATGGCGGTGCGCTGGCCGCCAGTGGAGGCAGCTTGACAATTGCACACAGTCAATTTTCCACGAATATGGCGCGAGGCGGAGACGCCGGCTATTATAACCAATCGGGCTCTGCCTCAGGCGGTGCGGTGTATTCGGCCGCTACTTTGTGCGTCGTGGACAGTTCCTTCGCTGGCAACCAATCAGCTTCTGGCCAGAATAACTACAACGGTGGGCGCGAGGCCTATGCGGGTGCCATTTACAATCTGGGTTCGGCCACGCTAAATCGTTGTTCGATCTACGCTAATTCTGTTCAAGGTGGCAATGCCCTCGCAACAATGGGGTCTGCCGTCCATGGCGGTGCTGGCTTTGGCGGTGGCATTTTTAATGCGTCGCTCCTGGCCGCCACCAACTGTACCATCGCCCTCAACTCGGTCGGCGGCGGCTTCGGTGATTACACTTTTCTTAGTACCGGCGTTAGCGGTAATGGCTTTGGCGGTGGCATATTCAACAATACCAACGCGACACTTAACGCGATGAATCTAACCATCGCCAGCAATCTCTGTATTTCCCCCGCCCAGACCGGCTCTACCAATGGTCTGGCCCTTGGCACCCAGTTGGCCAACACCAATGGCATCCTGAGCCTGCATAATTGCCTCATCGCGGGCACCAACAGCAATGTCTACGGTCCCATCACGGATGACGGCTATAATTTCTGCTCGGACGCCACCGCCCAATTTTCCGGCGGCTCAAGCTTTAATAACACCAACCCCAAACTTGCCCCGCTCGCCGACTATGGCGGGACCACGCTTTGTATGGCCCTGCTGCCGGACAGCCCGGCGATCGATTATGCCGGCGGGACCGGCCTGCCGGACACTGATCAGCGCGGTTTTGTGCGGCCTTTTGGCGACGGCCCCGACTCAGGCGCTTATGAATACGGTTCGTATCAGCCCAACATGCCGCTGGCTTTGAACCTTTCGGTCAAGGGCAACACGCTGCAGCTTGCGTTCACCGCCCTGGCAACCAATGTGTATCGCCTCCAAATGTCCACCGACCTGCACACATGGAGCGACCTGAACACGAATGGCCCGTTTGCCGGCGACACCATCCTCACCCACACCATCAACCCGCAAGATTACAGCCGCTGCTTCTTCCGCCTGCTGAAACAATGAAGCGTTGAATTCAATTTCACCCCGGTCAGGGACAGCTGTTCGAGCAGCAGTCGTGAAATCCGCCTGAGCCAGGCCCGTTGGTCCGTAATTTTCAGGACGATTAAAATCCGGCTTGAGGTGCCAATCGTTGAGAATACGGGTATTGCTCGAAACGGTTCAGGTTACAACCTCGTCCTGCAATGGCCGTCCCGGCCAGAGGAACCAGCGGGCTGCCGCCCAGGAACGTTTTAATTCACCGGAGTGATCCTGACTTCCACTTCCATCTTGCGATCGCGCGTGCCCCGGTAATTGCCGCTGATAGGGGAGACGTCGGCGTAGTCACGGCCATTGCCAATCTTGACGTGCATTTCACCCACCTGGCAGTTGTGCGTGGGGTCCAGCCCACGCCAGCCATAGCCCGGCACGAAAATCTCAATCCACGCGTGGGTGGCGCTGGCAGCCTCCGTAGCCAGATAGCCGCTGATGTAGCGGGCGGGAATTTTCAGCGACCGGCAGAGCCCGAGCAGCAGGTGTGAAAAATCCTGGCAGACGCCCCGTCGTTCGCGCAGCACTTCGCTCATGTGCGTGTGCACGTGCGTGGAGGCGGATTCGTATTTCAGAAAGCCATGCACGAACTTCATCAGCGTGATTGCCGCCAGCCAGGCGTCCTCCACCCCGGCGGTGGCGTCGAGGGCGAGTTTCCAGGCCTCGGGCGAGAGTTCGACAAACCGGCTTTCCCCCAGATAATCAAAGCACCGCTCAATGTTCGGCGCCTCCAGCATCTGCTCAAATGAGCAGAGTTTTTCCTCCGGCAACGGCGCGGGCGGATGCGTGATGACCCGGGAACTGGCTTCAATCATCAGGTAGCTGTGCGGCTCGACGATTTCAAAATGATGAATCCAGTTGGAATAAAAATCCTTGAAATGCGTCAGCCGCGCGGCCGGCAGCACGCGCAGCAAAAAGGATTCCACCGTCTGCTCTGGGATCGGCATCGGCTGCAGCCGCACGTCGTTAAAACTGTCACGCACCGGCGTGGCATAGGCGTAACGGGTACGATGATAAATGTCTAATTTCATGATAGCGGCTCTACATCCACGGAGACTTTCACCTCATGGGCACCGCCGCCGGTGATGACCCCGGTAACGGGACTCACGTCCGAATAATCGCGTCCGAACGCGACGGTGATATGTTCTTCGGCCGGCAATAAATTATTGGTCGGGTCAAAATCCACCCAGCCCACCCCGGGACAAAAGATTGAAAACCAAGCATGGCTGGCGTCCGCGCCCACGAGCCGCTTTTGCCCCGCCGGGGGATGGGTGCGTAAATAGCCGCTGACATAGCGCGCGGGCAACCCCAGCGAACGCAGGCTCGCCACGGCCAGATGCGCAAAGTCCTGGCAGACGCCCCGCCGCTTCGCCAGGACTTCCTCCAGCTGCGTCGCGACTGTGGTGGCCACCGGATCGAATTTAAAATCGGCAAAAATCCGCCGGTTTAAATCAGTAACCGCCGCCAGCAGCGGCGCACCGGATGCAAAACTCTGGCGCGCATAATCCGCCAGGTCGGGCGAGGCGCGCAGCAGCGGCGAATCAAACACAAACTGGTACGGCTCGACCACCTCCGGCGAAACCGGATCGGAAAACAGCTTCACCACGATCTCCCAGTCCGGCGACAGTACCGGGACAGGCGGAGTGGTCACCGCCACCGTGACCCGGCTGGTGGCGGTAATTTCCAGGTGCCGGTGGATTTCCTGAATCGTGAAGCCGCAGACATGGTTGCCAAAAAAATCCCTGCGCGGCTGGGCGATCGAGGGCGCCGGGGCGACGGTCAACGAGAATTGCGCGACCTGCTGATAGGCCAGCGTCCGAGGCTGCACGCGCGCCGCATGATGCGAAACCGTCACTGACGAGGCGTAATCGTAAATCGTGCGATGGATCACATTGTAGGTCATGGCTGGTACCCCCCGCCCGTCCGCGAAATTTCGGAATGCGCAAAGTAGCTGACCGCGATGGAGTCGGACAGCCGCGGCAGATCGCGCAGAATGTCGCTGATGACCCGCCCGGTGGCGCCATTGGCCCGGTTCGGCCGGATTTCCAGCAGTTCGCGCGGCTCCAGCAACCGGAGCCGTGAGCTGCAATCCAGCAAGATTTTCTGGTGGTGCATCACCGCCGCATGTTCCTGCGGGAGCCGGTCAAAATGTTTGATCAACTGGCGAATCTGGAAAACGAGGGAACGCGGATTTTTTTCGTCCAGCAGCACCAGGTCGTAAACCGCCGCGATATTGGGCAGCAGATTATAGCGCGAGCGGTAGGTCAGCGTGCTGTCGGCCACTTCGAGCACGGCTTCGAGGAGGCTCGGATTATCGGCCTCGGGTGAATTCAGAGCACAGTTTAAAAACGTGCACAAGCTCAAGGCGCGCTCAATCCGCAGGCCCATGTCAATGAACCGCCAGCCTTGGGCGCGGGTCATGTTTTCGCGGGCCAGACCGTTGAATGCCGCCAGGCCCAGCAGTGCCTGATTCAGCACCCCCAGCGCATCGGCCGCCAGGAGAATCTTCTCCTTCGGCGCATTGGCCAGCAGATCGCCGACCTGGTTGGCCGCGCGCCAGAGATCATTCGAGGTGCGGTCCCGCACAAACATGGCGATGCGCTGCAAGTGCGCGACGTTCTGGCGCAGGCTGCCATCCTGGTCCGGATGGAAAATGGCCGCCAGCAGTTCGGCTTCCAGCGCCTCGGGATTTTGCTGGGACAAAGTCTGGCTTTGATTCTGAACCTGGTTGGCCCGCTGGTTCTGTTTCTGGCTGCCCGCCAGCTGCCCCTGCTTTTCCAAAGTACGCAGCAGTGGCGCCAGATGGGGCAGTGTGCCGCCGCCACGCTCGGGGGTGAAACGGCGCAGCGTGCTTCGCAGCAGCCGGGCGGAAGCATCCGCCCGCTCCACATAGCGGCCCAGCCAGAAAAAATTATCCGCCAGCCGCGACGGCAGGTTGTTGCCCACGCGGCGTAGCTCGACGTTCTCGTTGGTGGTCGAGAGCAGCGAAAGTTCCTCCACCGGTGCGTCGCTCAACACCCACGTGTCCTTGCTGGTGCCGCCGCGCTGCATGGAGACGGAGCTCGTGTCCGCCCGGGGCGCCACACGGGAAAGCCCGCCCGGCATCACCGCATAACCGTGCTCCGTGGCCACCAGATAAACCCGCAGCGTAACCGGCCGCGGCACAAACTTATGCCCGTCCAGCGCTGGAGCGGTCGAAAGTTTCACCCGTTCCTGCGCCACATATTCGTGCGGCTGGAATTTGATGCGGCGCACCAGCTCGGCCCGCTCGGCCTTGGTCAGTTCCTTTTCCGGCTCCATCCCTTTCAGCCGTTTGCGAAACGCCGGTTTCACGAACAGTCCGTCCAGGTGCTCCAGCACGTGATTCTCCGCCCGCTTCTGGCCGCACCACCAGGTGGCCACCGACGGCAGCTTCATTTCTTCGCCCAGAATGTGCCGGCACAGGCCGGGCAAAAACGCCATGAGCGCCGGACTCTGCAGCAGGCTGCTGCCGGGCAGGTTCGCGATGGCCACGTTGTTGGCCCGCGCGGCTTCGATCAGTCCAGGCACGCCTAGAATCGAGTCGTTGCGCAGCTCCAGCGGGTCGCAAAATTCGTCGTCCACCCGGCGCAAAATCACATCCACCGGCTCCAAGCCGGCCAGCGTCTTGAGCAGCACGCGGTCGTCGCGCACCGTCAAGTCCTGGCCCTCGACCAATTGATAACCGAGGTAACGCGCGAGATAGGCCTGCTCAAAATACGTTTCGTTGTAGGGCCCCGGCGTCAGCAGGACGATGCGCGGGTTTTCCAGGTTCAACGGCGCCAGTTGCGCGAGTGTCTTCTGCACCTCGCGGAAAAACCCGGCCAGGCGGTGCACCTGACAATCGCGAAAGGCTTCCGGCAAAATGCGCGACGTGACCAACCGGTTCGCCAGGGCATAGCCGGCCCCGGTGGGAATCTGCGTGCGGTCGGAAGTCACCCACCAGCGCCCGTCGGGCGAACGCGCCAGGTCGGCGGCGTAAAACACCAGGTGCTTCCCCCCCGGCGGCCGGATGCCATGGCACGGTCGTAAAAAATCCGGCTGGCCAAAAACCAGTCCGGGCGGCAGCCAGCCGGAACGGATCAGTTCCTGCATGCCGTAGCAGTCCGCCAGGATGCGGTTGATCAGCGTGGCCCGCTGGATGAGTCCGGCCTCCAGGGAACGCCATTCGGCCGGACCGATAAGCAATGGCATCGGATCCAACTCCCACGGACGTTCCATGCCGCGCACGTCGCCATAGACGTTGTAAGCAATGCCCTGCTCCTGCACGAGCCGCCGGGCGTTGTCCCAGCGCCGGGCAAGCTCACCTTCGCCCACTTGCGCCAGCGAGCCGGCAAAACGCTGGTAATGCGCACGCAGCTTGCCGTCCGCCGCAAGGCTTTCATCAAACAGCGGGGCCGCCCGCTGGTAGGCACCCAGCGGCGACGGCGGGACTTTTTCTGATTCGACGGACACATCGTTCATCGTTGAATCAGATTTTAACCGCCCGCCTGCTTGATTGCGAGCCTCGTCAGACATTTCGGAGGTCGAGCGTGAACGGAAACTCACGGTTTTCCACCGGCGCCGGGATGAACATTTTGCCCTGCGTGTGGCCATGCCGGAAAAAGCGCGCAAGCCGGCGGCTTTCCGCTTCATAGCTGTTCACCGGAAAACTGTCATAACTGCGGCCGCCCGGATGGGCCACATTGTAAGTGCAGCCGCCCAACGAACGTTGATTCCAAGTGTCAAACAGATCGAACCGCAGCGGCGCATGCGATTTGATGGTCGGTTGCAGACAGATAGGGGGCTGCCACGCGCGATAGCGCACGCCCGCCACGCCTTCACCGCTCGTGCCCGTGGGATGCAAGGGCACGCGATAGCCGTTGCAGGTGATGGCGAAGCGGTCGCCCGCCAGGCCACGCGCCTTGATTTGCAGACGCTCCACCGAACTGTCCACATAGCGCACCGTGCCGCCGCCGCCCGGCTCTTCGCCAAGGACATGCCACGGCTCCAGCGCCGTGCGCAGTTCGATCTGCAAATCGCGCTGCTCCAGGTCACCGATGCGGGGAAAGCGGAATTCAAAGTGGGGCGCGAACCACTCCGCTTCAAAGGGATACCCGGCTTCGCGCAGATCACTGACGACATCCTTGAAATCCGTCTCGCAAAAATGCGGCAGCATCCAGCGGTCGTGAATATCCGTGCCCCAGCGTACGAGCCCGTTTTTGTAAGGCTTCTTCCAGAACTTGGAAACCAGGCCGCGCAGGAGCAGATGTTGCGCGAGGCTCATGCGCGCATCCGGCGGCATTTCAAAGGCGCGCATTTCCACGAGCCCGAGCCGCCCCGTGCTGCTTTCGGGCGCGAACAGCTTGTCGATGCTGAACTCGGCGCGGTGGGTGTTGCCGCTGGAATCAATCAACAGATTGCGGAACAGCCGGTCCACCAGCCACGGCGGCGTCTGGCCACAGGCTCCGATCTGCTTGTCCATTTCCTTGAACGCCACATCCAACTCATAAAGCGAATCGTTGCGCGCCTCGTCAATGCGCGGCGCCTGCGACGTCGGGCCGATGAACAGGCCGCTGAACAGCCAGCTCAGGGACGGATGATTCTGCCAGTAGGACAGCAGCGAACGCAGCAAATCCGGCCGGCGCAGCACCGGCGAATCCGCCGGCGTCTCGCCGCCGATGATGATGTGATTGCCGCCGCCGGTGCCGGTGTGGCGGCCATCCACCATGAATTTTTCCGTGCCCAGCCGCGTCTGGCGCGCTTCCTCGTACAGCACGGTCGTGCGTTCGACGAGTTCCTCCCAAGTTTTGCTCGGGTGCATGTTCACCTCGATCACGCCGGGGTCGGGCGTGACGGCCAGCTTGTTCAGGCGCGGATCCTTGGGCGGCGTCTCGCCTTCAATGACGACCGGCAGCCCGGTTTCGGCGGCCGTGGCTTCGATGCCTGCAATGAGGTCCAAGTAGTCTTCCACCTTTTCCACGGGTGGCATGAAGATATGCAGGCGGCCTTCGCGCGGCTGCACGCACAGCGCCGTGCGAATGATCCACGGCGCGCTTTCGCCCGGCTGGGGCTTGCGGTTCGGATCTTCTTCCGGCTCCGGTTTAGTCAGCTTTTGGGCGCGCTGGCCCGGGCCGTAGCCCGGTGGCACCGGCGCACTGCGCCGGCCAACCACCTGTTGCCGGTAGGGAAACTCCTTCGGCAGCTCCGGCAAATCCGGCTGCGACGGGTCCTGTGGCCGCAGCCAGGGAAAGTCTTTTTCCGCGACCCACGGCACGGAATCCAGCGGCAGGCGCAGGCCCATCGCGGAATCGCCGGGGATCAGCCAGAGCGTGTCGTCATCGCGCAAAAACCAGTTGCCCGACATCCAGCCACGCTCATTGCCATGCATGGCGCGCTTGATCGGCAATGCATAGCCGACCACCGAACCCAGCCCCTGCTGGAAAATCCGCGCAATGCGCTCGCGCTCCTGCTTGTCCTTGAGATTGGATTTGTCCGGCGTGACATTCGTGGGAAAGCGCCGTTCTTTCCATGTGTAATAAAATGCGTCCTCATATGCCGGAATGAGATGTTTGGGATCGACGCCCAGGGTTTTGGACAGGCGGGCCGACAACTCCTGCGCCTCCTTTGGACCGTGGCCGTAGTCCTTCGCTTCGTCGGCAATGAGCGAATCATCCTTCCAGACCGGCACGCCGTCCTTGCGCCAATACGCGCCCAGCGCGTAGCGCGGCAGCGGCTCGCCGGGATACCATTTGCCCTGGCCGTAATGCAGCAGCGCCCCGGGCGCAAATTTGCCGCGCAACCGCCGGATGAGTTCCCCGGAAAGAATCCGCTTCTCCTGCGACATCGCGGTAAAATTCCATTCCGCTCCGTCCGGATCATCCACGGAAACAAAGGTCGGCTCGCCGCCCATCGTAAGGCGCACGTCGTTTTTCTTCAGGTCCACATCAATGGCGTGGCCGAGCTTCTCGATCTCAGTCCATTGCTCCTCGGTGTAGGGCTTGGTGACGCGCGGCGATTCGTAAACGCGCTTCACCGTCATCTCAAACTCGAATTCCGTTTCACATTCATCCACGCCGCCCGAAATTGGCGCCGCACTCGACGGATCCGGCGTGCAGGCCAGCGGAATGTGGCCTTCGCCCGCCAACAAACCGGACGTAGGATCCAGGCCGATCCACCCGGCTCCCGGCAGATAGACTTCCGTCCAGGCATGCAGATCCGTGAAATCCTTTTCCGCACCGCTTGGCCCGTCGAGTGATTTCACGTCGGGCTTGAGTTGGATCAGGTAGCCGCTCACAAAGCGGGCCGCGAGACCGAAGTGCCGCATCAACTGCACCAACAGCCAGGCGGAATCACGGCAGGAACCACTCATCTTGGTGAGCGTTTCCTCCGGCGTCTGCACGCCGGGTTCGAGGCGGATGGTATACTTGATATCCTTCCACAACCGCTGGTTGATGGCCACGATAAAATCGTTGGTCGGCTGCTTCTCGCTCTCGGGCATCTCCAGCCGCTGCTGTTTGGTGCGGCGCTTCACCTCGCCGATCAAGTCGCGGCGCAGTTCGGTGAGATACCGCGCGAAGTTGGTCGTGAGCCAGCATTTGCGCTGGAACGGCGCCAGCTCGGTATCCAGCGCCGGATCGTAGGCGAAGGGAAATTTCTGGGCGTTCGGCTCCAGAAAAAAATCAAACGGGTTCAGCACCGCCATTTCCGCCACCAGATCCACCTCCACGAGGAACTCCCGCGTCGGTGCCTCAAACACCAGCCGCGCGGCGTAATTGGACTGCGGATCCTGCTGCCAGTTGATGAAATGCTTTTCCGGCCGGATCTTGAGCGAGTAGCTTAAAATCCGCGTGCGCGAATGTGGTGCCGGCCGGAGCCGGACCACCTGCGGGCCAAGGTTAACCAGCCGGTCGTATTTGTAATGCGTCTTGTGATGGAGCGCGACGTGGATGGACATGGGTTATTGGTTCGTGAGCCGTGCTGCGTGTTTTCCCGGGAATTGCTGCTGCTGTTCTTCCTGCTGCACCATGTGCACCTCGTCCGGATTCTCGAACGGCTGAAAAATGTAGGCGCGGAACAGCTCGGCCCCGACATTGTTCAGCTTCAACTGCGCTTCATCCAGATAGCGGTGCAGGCCCACCTCGAAGACTTCCTCGATGGTGCTGAACTGCAGCTCCGCCTGAAAACGGCCGATAAGCTTCTCCGCATCGTTCGTGAAATGACCTTCCGACACTCCGGAAATCTGCCGCAGGGCCCGGTTCAATTCATTGACACAAAACCGGACGGACCGCGGAAAAATGTCGCTCAGCAGAAGAAACTTCGCCACCCGGCGCGGATGCACATCCGCCCCATAAATGGATTTGTACGCGTCCCACGCGCTGCAGGAGCGCAGCACGGCCGCCCACTCCAGCGCCTCGTCCGGACTGATGCGTTCGGGCACCCCCCGTTCAGGCAGGCTTTGGTGGCGCACGTCCAGAATGCGGGTGGTCTTGTCCGCCCGCTCCAGAAACTTGCCGGCCTGCACAAACCACCAGCCTTCGTTGTGAATCATCGTGGAATACACAATGCCGATGATGTGGAGCGAACTGGCCTTGATCTCCTGAAAAAACTCACCCGGGCCGCGCCGCCACATTTCGCGGGCCTGCGGCGAGCGCACAAACAAATACAGCCGGTTCAGCTCCTCCCAGAGTTCGAGCGTGATCTGGTCCCGCACCATGCGCGCGTTCTCGCGCGCCTGGCAGATGGACTGCACCAGCGAGTTCGGGTTTTCCTTGTCAAAGACAAGGAATTCCGTGACCGCCCCCCCCGTGGCGTGCGGGTGCGCCTTGAAGAACATTTCCTCGTCCCCGGTGGCCTGCACGATCGGCAGCCAGTAGGCCACGAGGCGTTTTTCGTCCAGGTCACGGATGTCCAGCAACAGTTGAATGTTCACGTCCACGATGCGCGCAATGTTTTCAGCACGCTCAATGTAACGGGCCATCCAGTAGAGTGAGTTGGCTACGCGGGATAACATATGTTCAATAATGCAACGGTTTATTCATCTCCATACAAAACCCAGGTGTCCTTGCTGCCCCCGCCCTGCGAGGAATTGACCACGAGCGACCCCTTCCGCAGCGCCACGCGCGTGAGCCCGCCGGGAATGATGCTGGTGCGTTCGCCGGATAAAATGAACGGACGCAGATCCACGTGCCGCCCTTCAAAGCTGCCGTCGCAGCAGGTCGGATGCTGGGAGAGATTGATCATTGGCTGCGCGATATAGTTGCGCGGCTCGGCAATGACCAGTTGCCGGAACTTCTCAATTTCATCCTGCGACGCCTTCGGCCCCATGAGCATCCCGTATCCGCCTGATTCATTCGCCGCTTTCACGACCAGCTCCGGCAGATGTTCCAAAATGTATTTCATGTCCTTCGCCTCGCTGGCGAGATAGGTCGGCACGTTCGGCAGAATCGGTTCCTGATCCAGATAATACTTGATCATGCGCGGCACGAAGTAATACATCACCTTGTCATCCGCAATGCCCGTTCCAATCGAGTTGGCAAGCGAGACGTTGCCCGCCCGGTAGGCGTTGATCAGGCCGGGCACGCCCAGCATCGAGTCCCGGCGGAACACCGTCGGGTCGATGAAATCATCGTCAATCCGCCGGTAGATCACATGCACCGGCTGCGGCCCTTTCGTCGTGCGCATGAACACACGCGAATCTTTCACGAACAAATCGCGGCCCTCCACAATCTCGATGCCCATCTGCCGCGCCAGATACGTGTGCTCAAAATACGCGCTGTTGTACGCCCCCGGCGTCAGCAGCACCACCGTGGGATCCGCCACGCCCGCCGGCGCGATATACTTCATGGATTTCAGCAGCTCCTGCGCATAATTCTCCACCGGCCGCACGCCGATGCCTTCAAACATTCCTGGAAACGCGCGCTTCATCGCGCGCCGGTTTTCCAGCACATAGCTCACGCCGGACGGGCAGCGGCCGTTGTCTTCCAGCACCATGTAATTCCCCTGCGCATCCCGGATGAGGTCCGTGCCGCAGACATGAATGTAAATATCCTTGGGTACGTTGAAATTGACGAACTCGCGCCGGAAATGCCGTGCCGACAGCACATAAAATTCGGGAATGACGCCGTCCTTCAAGATCCTCTGCTCGTGGTAGATGTCGTGCAGGAACAGATTCAGCGCCATGATCCGCTGCGTCAGCCCGCGCTCGAGGTGTTCCCACTCCGACGATGGAATGATGCGCGGCAGCAGATCAAACGGGAAAATCTTCTCCGCGCCGGCCGCGTCGCCATACACATTGAACGTCACCCCCTGCCGGAGAAACGCCGTGTCCACGGCCGTCCGCTTGGCGTCAAATTCCGCCGGTGTGATGTCCTCGAACAACTTGTGAAATTTCCGGTAATGACCGCGCACGCCGGACTCCACATCCAGCATTTCGTCAAAACCGCCGTTGACTTGATATTGTTGCAGCATTTTATCCAGTTTCTTTTTGTTCGTTTTGCTCAAATCCCGCCAACCATCCTGCTGGTGAACCGGCGCTATTTTCGCCTTTTGACCACCATTAACCTCGCTTTAGACTTAGGTTTTGCGTGGTTTTCGGTCAATTTGACCGAACGTCGCCACACTTCACCTTGAACCAATCTTGCGAGCATACCACGTCTTTTAAGCATCCGCCTTGCCGAACTATGAGAAAGTCCAAAAAAAGTCACCTTCCCCTTGTTTGCGCCCCAAAAGAGCCCGGCTGGCCAGGAACTTGGTGCGCGTGTTCTCGTCGTTCTAAAACTGCGCTTTGTTCTCTGCTTGCGCGCCCGCTCGCCCTCCCCAAGTCAGGGTAAGTAAGTGGGCGCAAACGCAGCCTGCTGATCGCCGGGCGAAACCAGACACGAAAATGGAGTGCGAAAGCGGAACGTGTTTCTTGCCATCCGGCTGCGGTGATGATGGCTGGTCGCGGGAACGATGGGCGGCAAGTGGATGGCACGCATAAGCATGGCACCCGGCCAACTTCTGCGCCACAGACGTGGTTTTTAGCGTATAACAAAAACCGTGGTCGTTCTAATCACTCAGGCTTTAGGGTAGCCGTCCGACAAAGAAAGTCAAAATAAGAGAAACAATGAGCAATTCGCGAACAGCGGCAGTTCACAAACTGGATAATCTTTGC
>Ga0302322_100000859_pt1 | contig 24008 bp, 19 predicted proteins | sample Fen_T0_2_FD_203757 | JGI IMG/M metagenome (GOLD analysis project Ga0302322, IMG submission 203757) | Peat permafrost microbial communities from Stordalen Mire near Abisko, Sweden - Fen_T0_2 | ecosystem: Environmental > Terrestrial > Soil > Wetlands > Permafrost | place: Sweden: Abisko...
GCGGTCCGGGTCGGCCGACTCCAGCACGATCAGCTGAGCCATGATGTCGTCGGCGGAGGTGTCGTCGACGGGGGCGCCGAGGAAGATGATGCGGTCCTCGAACAGCTTGTTGTACGGGTCCTGGCGCTTGATGCCGTACGCCGTCCGCTCCTCGTACTGGGGGACGATGTAGCGGCCGGTCGGCTGGCCCAGGAGGCGGCCGGGGGGCAGGCCGGCGCCGGGGGCGCCGAGCGGGTTGACGTTCATCGCGGACTCCTCGTGTGGCGTGGCCGGGGGAACGGAGAGATCAGGACGCCGTGGTGCCGCCGCCGCCGCTGACGTCGCGGGCGCTCGTGACGACGTGGTCGACCAGGCCGTACTCCAACGCCCCCGCGGCCGTGAACCACCGGTCACGGTCGGAGTCGCGCTGGATCGTCTCCAGGGGCTGCCCGGTCTGCTCGGCGATCAGCTCGGCCATCTGCCGCTTCATGTGGAGGATCAGCTCGGCCTGGATCTTGATGTCGCTGGCCGTGCCGCCGATGCCGCCGAGCGGCTGGTGCATCATCACCCGGGCGTGGGGCAGCGCGTACCGCTTGCCCTTGGCACCGGCCGACAGCAGGAACTGGCCCATCGAGGCCGCCAGGCCCATCGCGTAGGTGGCGACGTCCGGCTGGACGAACTGCATGGTGTCGTAGATCGCCATGCCCGCCGTCACCGAGCCGCCGGGCGAGTTGATGTAGAGGTGGATGTCCTTGACCGGGTCCTCGGCGGCGAGCATCAACAACTGCGCACAGATGGCGTTCGCGTTCTCGTCCCGGACCTCGGACCCGAGAAAAAGGATGCGCTCCTTGAGCAGGCGGTTGTAAATACTGTCCTCGAGACCCATGCCCCCCGGCTGCGGACCACGAGCGGACGGGCCCACGGCCGGGTAGCCGGACGAATCCGGCACGATCAGCTGGCTCACGATGTCGCTCCCCGGTGTTCCTCGGAAGAACCCCGCGTGAACGGGGTGGGTGGTTCGGTCACCCGGCTTGTCTCGACACTAACGTGACCGACCCCCCGGCATGCTCCCGGCACGGGGTGTGTTCGCTCTGGGCGCACCTGATCCACGCGCCCGATCCACGCACCGATGCACGCGCTCGTGGGCGACATGCCGAGGGCCCCGGACGCCGCGGCGTCCGGGGCCCTCGCGAGCGGACGGCTCAGGCCTCGTCGTCCGGCTCGAAGCCCATGGCCGGGAAGCTCGGCAGGGCGCTCGGGTCGGCGGTGGCCGGGCCGCTCGGGACGGGCAGCTCGACGGCCTCGCCCTCGACCGGCGCGTCCTCGTCGTCGATCAGCTCGTTCAGGTCGATGACGTTGCCGGAGACGTCCTTCACCGACGCGCGGGACAGGACGGCGGCGAGCGCCTTGCGCCGCGCGACCTCCTGCACCATCGCCGGCACCTGGCCGGCCTCGTCGACGCTCCGCGCGAACTCGTTGGGGTCCATGCCGTACTGGCGGGACGTGGCGACGAGGTACTCGATCAGCTCCTGCTGGTTGACCGAGACCTCCTCCTTCTCGGCGATGGAGTCGAGCAGCAGCTGGGTGCCGAACGCCTTGCGGGCCTCGGTCTCGACCTCGGCGCGGTGCTCGTCGTCCTCCAGGCGGCTCTCGTTCTCGAGGTGGCGGTGCACCTCCTCGGCGATGAGCCCCTCGGGCACCGGCACCTCGACGGCGGCCGTGAGGTGCTCCAGCAGCTTCTCGCGCGCCTGAATGCCCTGCTCGTACTTCTTCATCAGCCCGGCCTGCTCGTGCAGGTTGCCGCGCAGCTCGTCCAGGCTGTCGAACTCGCTCGCGAGCTGGGCGAAGTCGTCGTCCAGCTCGGGCAGCTCGCGGACCTTCACCGACTGCACGGTGACGGTGATCTGGGCGTCCTGGCCGGCCCGGTCGCCGCCGGCGAGCGGCGCCACGAACGTCGTGGTCTCCCCCGCCGACAGGTCGGTGAGGGCCTCATCGATACCGGCGAGCATGGTGCCCGAGCCCACCTGGTAGTTGATGCCCTTGACGCTGTCGATCTCCTCGCCGTCGATCTCGGCGCGCAGGTCGAGGGTGACGAAGTCGTCCGCGGCGGCCGGGCGCTCCACCGTCTTCAGGGTGCCGAAGCGCTCGCGCAGGCTCTGCACCTGCTGGTCGACGTCCTCGTCGGTGACGACGACGTCGTCGACGGTCAGCTCGATGCCGTCCAGCTCGGGGAGGGTGATCTCCGGACGGACGTCGACCTCGGCGGTGAACTTCAGCTCGCCGGAGCCGGAGGGGTCGGGCACCTCGGTGACGTCGACCTTCGGCTGGCCGAGCGGGCGCAGCTCGCCCTGCTCGACGGCCTGCGCGTAGAACTGCGGCAGCGCCTCGCTGACCGCCTCCTCGATGACCGCACCGCGGCCGACCCGCTGGTCGATGATCCGCGGGGGCACGTGGCCCTTGCGGAAGCCGGGCACCTGCACCTGGCTGCCGATCGTCTTGTAGGCACGGTCGAGGCTCGGCTTGAGCTCGTCGAACGGCACCTCGACGGTCAGCTTGACCCGGGTGGGGTTGAGGGTCTCGACGGCGCTCTTCACAGCGGGGGTCTCCTGCGGACGGCGGATATCGGTCATCAGCCCCGGCAGTCACCGGAGCAGCGGTACACGGCCACGCGCGGCACCGGCACCGGCCGCCATCGTAGCCGTCCGGGACGGTTCCGCAGTCCTCGGTCGATCACGGACCCGGACGGCGGGCACCTGCCGGTCGCCGGTCAGAGGTAGGCGTCCTGGATGAACCGGCCCACCAGCCACACGACGGTCACGGCGATGGCAGCGATGATCGCGAGCACCACGAAGAGGCCGAAGAAGATGAGCAGCAGCCCGAACTGCTCCTGCGGGCGCGCCTTCTTCTGCGGGGCGTCCGTCGGGCGCGTGATCCCGCCGGGCGGGGTGAAGGGGTAGGGGACGGGCGGCGGGACGCCGGGGCGGTGGCGGTGGTGGCCGCCCTCGGTCTTCAGGTCGGCGGCCATCGCGCGGCGCAGCTCGGCGATGCGCTCCCAGGCGGTCGCCGTGATCTGCGCCTCGTCGTCGTCCTCGCCCTCGTCGTCCTCACCCCAGGCGAGGGCCTCGAGCATGAGGGCCGCGTCGTCGCCGCACGCCGTCCGGAACGCCTGGACCTCCTCCTCGGGAGTCCACTCGTCGAAGAAGCCCCACCGCCCGGCCTGGGGCAGGTCACCCAGGCTGCGGTACACCGCGGCCAGGTGGAGCCGCAGGTCGAGCCGGTGCGGGCGGGTGACCAGCGCCTCGCGCAGGCGACGCCGCGCCGAGGCGTGGTCCCCGTGGGCCAGATCGTCCTCGACGTCGGCGAGGACGTCCTCGACCACCACTGTCAACGTCCGATCCTCCCGATGCTGCTGCTGCGCTGGTCATCGACCCGCTCGTCATGACCCGCTGGTCATCGGCCCGAGGGCCGGAGGCCGTCGCGCCGTCGTCGGGGTACCCGGATTCGAACCGGGGGCCTTCCGCTCCCAAAGCGGACGCGCTACCAAACTGCGCCATACCCCGTCGTCCTCGATCGGACCAGACCGTACCGGACGACGTCGTGCCCGCGTCGGGCCTGCACCCACTAGAGTACGTGGTGCGCGGGCCGGTCCGGGCGGCGTCCGCAGGCGCGGGTCACCCGGAGGCGGCTTCGGCGTGCGGGTGTAGCTCAATGGCAGAGCTCCAGCCTTCCAAGCTGGTCATGCGGGTTCGATTCCCGTCACCCGCTCAGAGCAGCCCCGGCGCAGGCCACGGGTTGGCGCGGATCAACTCATCCTCTTCAGCCCGGAATTCATGATGACCCGGAGCAGCCGGTAGCACTTCGCCGTGACGATGGCGGAAGCACCGCCTCGCACAATCCGGGACGACGGCGCACCTCCCGAACGCATCGGCCCAAGTCAAATGCCAGATCGGGCCTGGCCCAGGATCTGTGTCGTCGCCAGCCGCTGGTCGCGAGCCCAGGTCGACGCCCTCTACGAGCATCTGGGAGAACACATGATCCCTTGGTTGCTGGAGGGCGTGGGGAAGGGCACTGACGAGCAGTTTCAGCCCCTGCTCCACGCCGAGGCCCTTCGCGTCGTCCCCGAACTGGCCGACTGGCTCCGCGACGTCCCGGACAGCCTGCTGGACCTGAAGGTCTGGCTCACACCGGTCGACGAGGAATAGCGATCCCGGCACCTTGCCGAACGCCGGGTCCCGGTCGCTGACCGTGCTCGGCGCAGCCGGCACGCGGTTCCCCGCAGAAATGGAGGCGGGTTGTTGCGGCACGTGCATGCCCCGTGTCGAGCACGCTCGACGGGGTGGCGGCGTGTGGGGAACCCTGGCGTGCCGGTCCCCACCAGGGGGTCGAATCGCCTCCGGTCCGCCGCCGACCGCCCGCTCGCCGCTTGCCGTCAGCAGTCAGCGGGTGAGGGCGAGCCGGCGGGCCAGCACCGGCACCACGATCGCGGCGGCGACGACGTGCAGCAGGATCAGGGTCGCAGCGGAGACGGCGTCGAACCCGACCGTGAGGTCCGGGACGAAGGACAGCGCCGTCAGCGCGACCGCCGTCCGCACGAAGGTGAGCCGCGGCCGGCGGGCCCGGCGCGCCATGACGGCGGCGATCCCCACCCCCAGCAGCGAGAAGATCAACGTCAACTCCGCGAACCCGGCCGGCGGGATGCCGTCGCCCGTGCGGGGGGCGAACGAGACGCCCGCACCCGAGGCGACGGAGGCGAGGGCCGTCGTGGTGAGCGAGGCGACGACGGACGCGGCGAGGCCGTGCTTCCACAGGGGCGGCCGGGAGCCGGTCGAGGCGGCCTGGATCGAGGTGGACGAGGTGGCGGTGCGGTGGTCTGCGGGTGGTGGACATGTCGGGCTCCCTGCGCTCGGTGGGCCGCCGGGTGCGGCCTCGCCCTGTCCACGAACGGGCGTGCCCCGATCCGACAACCCCGAGCGGGGGACGTCCGACAGCGTCCGAGGCCCCGTCACCTGCGGGACTGGCCCGGGAGATTTTCTGTGGCAGGTTGTCGTATCGGCATGACGCCGTTCGTGGTGACGGTGGACGGCGGTCATCGGGACCGTCCGGACCTGGAGGAGAAGCGAGATGGCGCACTACCTGCTGGCCGTGCACGGCCCCGCCGAGCGGAACGAGTTCGGCAACTACGGCTCGAAGGAGGAGATGGAGGAGGCGTTCGCCGCGACCGGCGCGTTCAACGACGCGCTGCGTGCCGACGGCTACTGGGTCTTCGCCGGAGGCCTCGCGCCGGCCGAGACGGCGACCGTCGTCGACGGCCAGGGCCCGGCCCCGGTCATGACCGACGGCCCCTACCTGGAGACCAAGGAGGCGCTGGGCGGGTTCTGGATCATCGACGCGCCCGACCTGGACGTGGCGCTGCGCCTCGCGGCGGACGGGTCCAGGGCGTGCCGCGGCAAGGTCGAGGTCCGCCCGTTCGAGGGCCTGGCCTGAACTTCGAGGCGCCCCCCGGATCCGGCATGCCGCCGACCGGGGACGGCGGCACGACGCAGGGCGGGACGGCGGCCGTCGAGCGGGTGTTCCGCGAGGAGTACGGCCGCCTGATCGCCTCTCTCGTGCGCCGCTTCGGCGACATCGACCTCGCCCAGGAGGCGGCGGGCGAGGCGCTCGTGGCGGCGCTGGAGAAGTGGCCGGGGTCCGGCGTGCCGCCCAACCCCGGCGGCTGGCTCACCACCACGGCCGGGAACCGCGCGATCGACTGGATCCGCCGCGAGAAGCAGCGCGACGCCAAGCATCAGGCGGCCTGGATGTCCCACGACGACACCCCTCACGAACCGACCGGGCCGGTCGAGGACGACCGGTTGCGGCTCCTGTTCACCTGCTGCCACCCGGCGCTGGCGCCCGAGGCCCGGATCGCGCTGACGCTGCGCCTGCTCGGCGGGCTGACCGTGGCCGAGATCGCGCAGGCGTTCCTGGTCCCCGAGACCACCATGGGACAGCGCATCACCCGGGCGAAGAAGAAGATCGCCTCAGCGCGGATCCCCTACCGGGTGCCGGACGCGGCCGACCTGCCCGACCGGCTCGACGGTGTGCTGACCGTGCTGTTCCTCGTCTTCAACGAGGGCTACCTCGCCACCGGCGACGGCGAGCCCGTCCGTGACGAGCTCACCCGGGAGGCGATCCGGCTCGCCCGGATCCTGCAGCACCTGCTCCCCCGGGAACCCGAGGTGACCGGCCTGCTCGCGCTCCTGGTCCTCACCCACGCCCGGCGCCGGGCCCGGATCCGCGACGGGCAGCTGGTCCCGCTCGACCAGCAGGACCGCGGCGGCTGGGACCGCACCCTGATCGCCGAGGGACACCGGCTGGTCCGCCGGTGCCTCGCGATCGACCGCCCCGGCCGCTACCAGATCCTGGCCGCGATCAACGCCGTCCACACCGACGCCCGCACCGCCTCCGACACCGACTGGTCCCAGGTCGTGGCGCTCTACGACCAGCTGGTCCGGCTCGACCCGTCGCCGATCGTCGCGCTCAACCGCGCCGTCGCGGTCGACGAGCTCGACGGCCCCGACGTCGCGCTCGCCCTGATCGACCCGCTCCCGCTCGCCGGCTACCACGCCTGGCACGCCGCCCGCGCCGACCTGCTCCGGCGCCTCGGCCGCAGCGCCGAGGCGGGCGAGGCGTACGACGCCGCCCTCGCCGTCACCCGCAACACCGCCGAACGCGCCTACCTGGCCAGGCGACGCGGCGAGCTGGTCCGGCCGGTGCAGCGGTAGCCCGGCTCAGCGCAACGCCCGGACGAGGATCTCGGTCAGCTCCCCGTCGGTGAGGTCGATCGGGTGGGCCCGCGTACTGCTCGCCCGCCGGGCACCCTCGACGAGCGCCGGCACGTCGGCGTCCGTGACGCCGTGGGCGGCCAGCCCGGGGACGGCGAGCGCCGTCTGCAGCTCGACCAGCCACGCGACGGCGTCCGCGGCGCCGGCCCCCGCCACCCCGGTGAGCAGGGCGCCGAGCTCCGCCGCGCGGGCCGCCGCCGGGTGGGTGGGGTGGCGCTCGGCGAGGGCGCGCACGGTGACGTCGACGGCCGGCGCCAGCAGGGCCGCACAGACCGCACCGTGCGGGGCGTCGAACCGGCCGCCGACCACCCCGGCGATGCCGTGCACCACCCCCAGCCCGGCGTTGGCGAGGCAGAGGCCGCCGAAGAGGCTGGCCACCGCCAGGTCCTCGCGGACGGCCGGGTCGTCCAGGCCCTGCGCGACGGCCCGGCGCAGGGACCGGGCGCTGCGGACCGTCCCGTCCCGGGCCAGGGCGTCGGTGAACGGGGTGGCCCGGTGGGACAGGAACGGCTCGACGAGCTGGGCGAGCGCGTCCGCGCCGCTCGCCGCCACGGTCGCGGCGGGCTGCCCGGCGAGCAGGTCCGGGTCGACGATCGCGACGCGCGGCAGCATCAGCGGGCTGCGCAGGCTCGCCTTGACGCCCCGGGCCGCCAGGACGGCGTTGCGCGTCACCTCCGAGCCGGTGCCCGCCGTCGTCGGCACCGCCACGCACGGCAGGCCGGGGACGGTGAGGGGCAGGCCGCGGCCGACGACCTCCAGGTGGTCGAGCGGGTCGGCGCCGGTGGGGGCGAGGATCGCCACGGCCTTCGCGACGTCGAGGGCGCTGCCCCCGCCGAACCCGACGACGCCGTCGCAGCCGGTGGCCCGCACGACCTCGACCGCGTCGCGGACCAGGTCGACCGTCGGCTCCCCCGGCACGGGGAACGTCACCGCGGCGATCCCGGCGTCCTCCAGCCCGGCCCGGGCTCGCGCGGCACGCGACGGCGACCGGCCGGTGACGACGAGGGCGCGGGTCACGCCGAGCGCGCCGACGGCGGCGGGCAGCTCGCCCGCCCGACCCGCGCCGAAGCGGATGTCGCCGGGGGCGGTGACGTCGAAGCGGAGCGACACGGCGGCCTACCAGGCGGTGTCGTCGGGCGAGACGTTGACGAACCGCACGCCCGCCCGCGGCCGGGCCATCATCGGCTCGACCGTGTCGCGCCAGGTCGCGTAGTGGGCGGTGCGCTTGTGGGCCGCGCTCGCCTCCTCGTCGCGGTACACCTCGACCAGGACGACGTGCGCGGGGTCCTGCCGGTCGGCGAGGACGTCGAAGCGCAGGACGCCGGGCTCCCGGCGGCTGGCGGCCGCGTTGGCCTCGGTGGCCGCGAGGAAGTCCTCCAGCCGGTCCGGGAGGACGGCGATGTCGACGTGCACGACGATCAGGCTGTTCGGCATACCGGCGACACTATCCCGCGCCGCCATCCCCTCTTCGGCCGATAGACGGCCGTCCCGGGCAGGCCCGGGCAGTGACCGTCCCTACGCTGACGGCAACCGTACGAGGAGGTCAGGTGCTCCCGCTTCGCCGTCCCCACCCTGCCCGGACCGCAGCCTGGCTGAGCGGACTCGGCCTGCTGGCCTGCGGGTGCGGCGGCGGGACGCCGCCGACGGTCACGGTCACCGCCACCCCGCGGACGTCGTCCGCCGTGTCCTCGGCGATGGGGTCCTCCTCGACGCAGGCCACGATCACGGACACCCCCACCGACACCGGGACGGTCACCGCCTCGGGCACGGCGGGCGCCCGGACCACGGGGACGGGCGGCGACGTCCCGCCCAGCGGGCCGCCCGTCATCGGCGGCGGCACCCCGCTCACCGTGCCCCGGCGCCTCACGCTCGCCGACGTCTTCTCCGCCCCGGACTGGCGGGAGGGCAGCATCACGGTGCCGAAGGAGAGCGCTCCCCTGCAGGGCATCTACACGACGGTGAACGGCTGCAGCAGCCCGTCCCGGATGGAGCTGCGCTTCGCCGACCAGCGCGGGCAGTTGCACGTCACGGGCGCGCAGGCCCTGAACTCGCCGTCGTCCGCCGTCGTCCTGGAGTACCGCCTGCTCGCCGACGGCCGGCTCGTGGACACCAAGACGGTCCGGTTCAACGAGCGCCAGCTCGTGAAGGCGGACCTGACGGGCGTGAGCTCGGTCATCATCGAGATCAAGAGGGTGCAGATCAACGGGACCCCCTGCGGCACGACGGCGGTCCTCACCGATCTGTCCATCGACCCGCGGTCCTGATGTCCGCCGGGCCCGCGCCGGCTCCCCCCACCCCGCCGGCCCCCGCGCGTGGCCGGTTCGCCCGCTTCGTGCGCAGTGAGGTGGGGGTGGCCTGGATCGGGGTGGGCATGGCGGTGGTGATGGGCGTCCCGGCGTGGCTGGCGCTTCGGCCGGGCCCGGACGGCGGGTCCGGCGAGCGCCCCGGCCCGGCCACGCCGTCCGGGGCCTCCTCGACGCCGTCCGCGGGTTCGTCGACGACGCCCGGGGCCTCGTCCAGGGCCTCGTCGACGGCGTCCGGGACCTCCGGGGCGCAGCCGATGCCGACGGCACCGTGCGTCGACGTCCGGACCGGGGCGGCCACGGGGTGTGACGGGCCCTCGGCCGGGGTGGCCCTGCAGCTGCCCGGGTGCACGGCCGACGACGCCCTCACCTTCTGGGGGCTGGATCCCGGCCGTGACGCCCTGCTCGTGGACGTGGTCGGGAGGGCGGGCCGCTGCCTGGTCGCCCCCTCGACGCCGGCGCGCCAGACCGGGGCGACGGCGCTGGACCTGGCCCGCCTGCCCGGCGGCGCGGTCCCGGCGTCGCTGCGGGCGTGCGCGCGGTCCGGGGGCGCCGTCACGGTGTCGTGCGGCGCCGTCCACACCCTCGAATGGGTGGGCGGCTGGCGCGCCCGGGGCGTCGCGGACGAGGCCCAGGAGTGCGTCACCGCCGGACGCTCCTACACGGACGACACCCTCGCGGGGGCGGACGGCGAGCTGCAGGCCGTCGCGGTACGCGGTGCGGCGGGCGGCTACCGGTGTGCGATCACGGTACGCAACGGCCAGCTGAACGGCTCGGTCGCCGCGCTGGGCGGCGGTCCGCTGCCGACGGTGCCCTGACGGGCGACGTGAGGGCCCCGGACGGTCTCTGCGAGGGCCCCGACGCGCCTCAGGCCGGGCGCTCGGCCTCCTCGACGAGGGCGACCTCGGGGACGGCGACCTTGGGCAGCGCCGCCTCGGGGAGGATGACCTCGGGCAGGCGCGGGACGGCCTCGAGGTGATGGGTTCGGACGGCGGCGAACGTCCACAGCTTGTTGAGCACGAAGTTCACCGGGGTCACCACGACGATCACGAGCAGCTGGGCCCAGTAGAGGCGGGTGCGCAACCCGCTGGAGTCGTCGAGGACGTCGGTCGGCAGCGCCAGCGGGGAGCCGCGGTGCATCAGCAGCGTGAGCAGGACCAGCGAGATCACCTGGCCGAGCAGCCCGATCGCCAGGAAGGGCCCGTACTCCTTCAACCACGCCGACCGCTTCGTGCTGCGGAACGTCCACCAGCGGTTGAGCTGGAAGTTCCACACGTTGGCGACGAGGAACGCGGCCGTGGAGTAGAGGTGGTACCACCGCACGTTGAACTGCGTCGGGGGCAGGGCGGACAGCACCACCTCGGAGTGCGGTCCGAGCCGCTTCACCAGGATGAGTGCGGCCATGTTCACGACCACGCCTGAGGCGCCCACGGCGGCGAACCGGCAGAACTGCCACAAGTTGCGTCGGTGACGAGCCCCGAACGTCGAACGGCCACTGCTCACGGGAAACCACCTTACCTTGCGCCCTCCCCGATGCATCGGCACTCTCCGCAAACTTGAGCCACGCTTTGCCTACCCAAGGTAAGCGATCACCTGCCACCGGTCCGTCTGGGTGACGGACCGGTGGTCCCCGAACGGGTCGACGTCACTGTGGGCTCATCGGCGCTCGTAGAAGGTGAGGGAGACGCCGCCCGCGCCGGCACCGGGGTCGGAGCTGAGGAAGGCGCCCGTGTCGAGGAACGCGTACCGCCCCGCCGTCCGGGTCTCGAAGGTCGGCACGAGCCGCCCGATCGGCCCGCAGTTGCGCACGAGGATGTACTCGCCGTCGTCGGTGGCGAGCACGTACCGGGCGTCCAGCGTCGTCGTCGACCCCACGAGCTGGTAGTCGGCCCCGCCGGGCAGCACCTTGCCGACGACCCGGCCGCTCGTCGTCCCGCCGGTGATGGGGACGATGTTGCGCGTGCCGCGCTTGCTCGCGCCCACCGCGAGCGAGGACCCCAGCGTGACGGTCTCGCTGAACACGGTCGCGCCCCGACTGCCGGTGCCGGTCGCGCAGTTCCAGGACTGGTGGGGCACGCCCGCGGGGTCGGTCAGCTGGATGCGCGGGCCGCCCGAGGGCACCCCGGTGACGTCGTAGACGTCGAACGCGATCGCCCCGGAGGTGTCGACCACCTGCCGGGCCACGTAGGTGCCCGTGTTGAGCCAGGCGTACGCGCTGCCGGTGGGGGCCTCGAAGTCCGCGACGACGCGCACCGCCGACCCGGGCAGGCCGACCCCGCAGCCGCGCAGGTGGATCAGCGTGCCCTCGGAGGTCCGCAGCGTGAACAGGTCCTCGGCCTCGACCGAGCCGCTCTGCAGGGTGAGGTCCAGGCCGAGGCCGCCCTGCTCGACCGACCCGGTGAACGTGCCGCCGGAGGGCCTGGCGCCGGAGAACCGGCCCCCGCGCAGGGTGGTGACCCGGCGCGCGCCGTACGGGGTCGCCCCGAGGTCGCGGACGGCGTCGCGCTGCAGCGACGCGCTCAGGACGAGTCGGCCCCGGTCTGGCTGCACGATCCCGTCCGGCAGGCCGCACGTCCAGGCCGGGTCGGGGACGAGCGTCCCCTCACCGTCGCCACTGGGTGAGGGGGACACCGACGGGGTCACCGACGGGGTCACCGACGGGGTCACCGACGGGGTCACCGACGGCGAACCGGACGGGGAGGGGGACGGCGAGGACGGCGAGGACGAGGGGGAGGGGGACGACGGCGAGGGCGAGGTCGGCGTCGGCGTGCCCGAGGGGACCACGGTCCCGGTGCAGGTGACGCCGTTCAGGGCGAACGAGGTCGGGACGGGGTTCGAGCCGTTCCAGCTGCCGTTGAACCCGAAGCTCGCGCTCTGCCCGGTGCCCAGGGAACCGTTCCAGGTGGCGTTGACGGCGGCGACGGCGGCGCCGGACTGGCTGACGGTGGCGTTCCACGCCTGCGTGATCGTCTGACCGGCCGCGAAGGTCCAGGTCAGCCGCCAGCTGGTGACGGGGTCGCCGACGTCGGTGACCGAGACGGTGGCGCCGAACCCGCCCGGCCACTGGCTGGTGATCGAGTACGTGACCCCGCAGCCGGCCGCGGCTCGGGCCGCGGGCAGGGCCGCGGGCAGCGCACCCAGCCCGGCCGCGCCGACGAGAACGGCGGCCACGGCGGCCGGTCCCCGGCGGTGCGGGACGGCGCGGCGGGGAAGGCGGCCCGGCCGGGAGGGTCGGGGACCGGTAGCGCGCATGGAGCACCTCCTGGCCGGCACGGCGCTGGCAGGGGCGCGGCGAGCCGGTCGGCGCCGTCGCCACCCAGGCCCAGGGTGAGCAGCGCGGGCGCCCGCCTCAAGGTCCCGGCGGGCACGCCCGGCCGACGGGCGCCGTCCGGGCCGTGACCCGCACGTGGGAGGGCACCGCTACCCGGGGCAACAGGGACGAAAGCCTGAAAACGCCCCATGACCGGCAGTCAGGTGGTCGTTGGAGGTCAGTGACGGTCCAGTTAAGCTCCGGCTGAACGTCACGGTCCCGGCGACGCCGTGCGGTGGGCCGGCACAGCTGCGAGGAGGGGGCGCCGCCATGCGCGACGAGCAACGGCCGGTCTGGACGCTGGAGGCGCGGTCGGGCGAGGGCGCCGCCCGGGTGGGAGGCCCGCTCCCCGCGCAGGTGCCCGGCAGCGTGCACGTCGACCTCATCGCGGCCGGGATCATCGACGACCTCACGGTCCGGGGCCGGGACGACGAGCAGCTGTGGGTCGCCGCCACACCCTGGCGCTACCGCACGACGCTCCGCCGCCCGGCGCGGCCGTACGAGCGCGCGCTGCTGGTGTTCGAGGGCATCGACACCGTGGGCCGGGTCTTCGTGGGCGACGAGCTGCGGCTGGAGACGGCCGACATGTTCCGCCGGTACGAGCTCGACGTCACGGCCGACCTCGAGGACGGCGACGACGTCACGGTGACCGTCGAGCTCGACCCGGTGCTGCCGCCGGCGCAGGCCCGCGAGACGGCGTCGCCGCTGCCCCGCCCCGGGGAGTACTGGCGGCCGTTCAACCAGGTCCGGAAGATGGCCTGCTCCTTCGGCTGGGACTGGGGACCGGTCACGATGAGCGCGGGCCTCTGGCGGCCCGTGCGCCTGGAGACGTGGACCGGGGCGCGGCTGGCCGACGTCCGCGTGGCCGCGGTCCCGGCGGACGGGGCCACCGGGGGCGTGGTCGAGGTCGAGGTCGAGGTCGAGGGCAGCGCAGCCGCCGAGGTGCTCGTGACCGTGCAGGGCCCGGACGGCGAGCCGGACAGCCTCGACGCTCGCGGGACCGCGCCGGTGACGGGCGGGCGCGCCCGGGTGAGCGTCGCCGTCCCGGGGGCCCGGCGCTGGTGGCCCTGCACCGAGGGTGACCAGCCGCTGTACGACGTCACGGTCGCCCTGGTCAGCGCCGGGCAGGGGCCGCTGGACGGGCGGGCGCTGCGCGTCGGCTTCCGCACGGTCGAGGTCGAGCAGCGGCCGGACGCCGACGGCGTCTCGTTCGCCCTGCACGTCAACGGGCGCAAGGTGTGGGTGCGCGGCCTGGACTGGATCCCGGACGACCCCTTCCCCGCGCGGGTGACCCCGCAGCGGTACCGGGACCGGCTGGCCGACGCCGTGGCGGCCGGGGCCAACGCGGTGCGGGTCTGGGGCGGCGGCCTCTACGAGGACGACGCGTTCTACGACGCCTGCGACGAACTGGGCCTGCTGGTGATCCAGGACTTCCTGTTCGCCTGCGCCGCCTACCCCGAGGACGACGCGACCGTCGCGGACGTCCGGGCGGAGGTGGCCGACAACGTCCGGAGGCTGCGGCACCGGGCCAGCCTGGCGCTGTGGTGCGGCAACAACGAGAACCTCTGGGGCCACGAGGACTGGGGCTGGAAGGAGGCCCTCGGCGGGCGCGCGTGGGGCCTGCGCTACTACGACGAGATCCTGCCCGAGCTGGTCGCGGCCCTCGACGGCACCCGCCCCTACGTGCCCGGGTCACCCTTCTCCCCCGACGGCGCGCACCCCAACGACCCCGGACGCGGGATGACCCACATCTGGGACGTGTGGAACGAGCGCGACTACACCGACTACGAGCGGTGGCGGCCGCGGTTCGTCTCGGAGTTCGGCTACCAGGGTCCGGCGTCATGGCCGACGCTGGTCGGGGCGCTCGGAACGGCGCCCGGGGCCCCGACCCCGGACGGCGGGACGCCCGGGGACGCCGTCGGGACGCTCGATCCCGCCGACCCGGCCCTCGCCCACCACCAGCGGGCCGCGGACGGCGCGGCCAAGCTCGCCGCGGGGCTCGCCCGCCACCTGCCGCACCCGCCGACGTCGGGCCCCGCCTGGTACGCCGCCACCCAGCTGCTGCAGGCCCGCGCCGTGACGGTCGGCGTGACGCACCTGCGCAGCCTGCACGACCTGTGCGGCGGCGCGATCTGGTGGCAGCTGAACGACCTCTGGCCCGCGATCAGCTGGTCGGTGGTCGACGTCCGCGGGCGGCGCAAGCTCGCCTGGCACGCGCTGCGGGCGGCGTTCGACGCCCGGACCGTCGCCCTGACGGCGGGCCCGGCCGCCGTCCTGGTCAACGACACGGCGCAGGCGTGGACGGCGGCCCTGGACCTGTCGGCGGTGCGGCCGGACGGCGTCCGGGTGATCGAGCGGTGCCAGGTCACCGTGCCGCCGCACGGCGCGGAGACCGTCGAGGTGCCGGTGGACGGCGCGACCCTCGCCGTCGTCGCGGACGCCGACGGGCGGCGCGCCACCCGCTGGCTCGTGGACGACCTCGACCCGGCCCTGACCTCGGTCCTACGACCGCAGGCGGCCGACGTCGAGGTGCGGGAGACCGGCCCGGGCACGCTCGACGTGATCGTGACGGCGTCCCGGGTGCTGCGCGACGTCGTCCTGCTGGCCGAGCTGGCCCTCCCCGACGCCGCCGTCAGCGACCATCCCGCGACGCTGCTGCCCGGGGAGCGGGCGACGTTCCAGGTCCGCCTGCCGCCCGGCGACGGACCCGCCGACGTCGACTGGGCCGGGCTGCTGTGGTCGGACAACCGGCTGCGCCACCCGCAGGAGCCCGCCGACGGGCCAGCCGACGGTCAGGACCGGGCGAGCGCCTCCCGCAGCAGCTCGGCCGCGGCGTCACCGGGGACCGGCCTGCTGAACCAGTAGCCCTGGCCGTAGGTGCACTCCAGATCGCGCAGCCGGTCGCGCTGCTCGACCGTCTCGATCCCCTCGGCGACCAGGTCCATCCCCAGGCTGGTGCCCATCGCGATGATGGCCCGCACCAGCTCCTCGCTGCGCTGGTCGGAGCCGAGCGGCGTGACGAACGAGCGGTCGATCTTGAGTGCGTCGATCGGCAGGTGGTGCAGCGCCTCGAGCGAGGAGTAGCCGGTCCCGAAGTCGTCGATGTGGAGCCGGACGCCGAGCGTGTGCAGCCCGTCGAGGATGCCGCGCGCCAGCTTCACGTCGTGCATGATGACGCCCTCGGTGATCTCGATCGCGAGGTCCTCCGGGACGAGGCCGGCCTCGCGCAGGCACGTCTGCGTGTCCTCGACGAGACGCCCGTGCCAGAACTGGCGGTTGGAGACGTTGGCGCTCATCCGCACGTCACGGGCGATGCCGGCGCGACGCCACTCGCCGAGCTGGCGGCAGGACTCGCCGAGCACCCACCGCCCGATCGGCACCATCAGGCCCGACTCCTCGGCGATCGGCAGGAAGTCGCCCGGCGGCACCAGCCCGCGTTCCGGGTGCCGCCACCGGATGAGGGCCTCGAACGAGGAGATCCGGCCCGAGTGCAGCTCGAAGATCGGCTGGTAGTGCAGCTCCAGCTCACCCTGGTCGAGGGCGCGGCGCAGGTCGCCCTCGGTCCGTAGCCGGCTCACCGCCTGGTCGCGCATCGCGACGTCGAAGACGGCGTGGGTGCCCTTCTCGCGGGACTTGGCCGAGTACATCGCGATGTCCGCGTCCCGGATGACGTCCTGCGGCTGCTCGTAGCGCCCGCTGGACAGCGCCACCCCGATCGTCGCGGTGACGACGATGTCCTGGCCGTCGATGACGCACGGCTGGCCGAGGACGACCCGCAACCGCTCGGCGATGATCGCCGCGCCCTCGTCGTCGGCCAGGTCGTCGAGCAGGACGGCGAACTCGTCGCCGCCCAGCCGCGCCGCGACGTCCCCCGCCCGCAGGCTGGACTGGATCCGGCCGGCCACCTCCACCAGGAGCTGGTCGCCGGCCAGGTGGCCCAGGCTGTCATTGACGATCTTGAAGCCGTCCAGGTCGAGGAGGAAGACCCCGAACCGGTAGTCCGACCGGCGCTTGACCCGCTCGATCGAGTACCGCAGCCGGTCGAAGAACAGGGCCCGGTTCGGCAGCCCGGTCAGCTCGTCGTAGAGGGCGGCTCGGCGCAGCAGCTCCTCCTGCTTGCGCAGGGACTCCAGCACGGCACCGTGGTCGAGCGCGATGGTGAGCAGCGCCGCCCACTGGTTCATGATCTCGCGGCCGGTGACGAGCGCGGACTCGATCGGGCCGACGACCGCCAAGAAGCCCCAGTCGCTCGCGTTGACGCGCATCGGCGCGACGAACACCATCTCGTCGGCGCCCAGGTCCGCGAGATCCACCAGCTCGGCGGGCGGGAACGCCTCCACCCGGGTCGGCGCGGACGGCAGCGGCGCCGGCTCCAGGCGCCCCGCCTCGAAGGTCCCCGCGATCCGCAGGGACCGCTCCGCACCCGGCTTCGGCGGGTCCTCCACCCACAGCCCGAGCGACGCCGCCCGTGCCGGGGTCTGCTGCAGCCAGTCCAGGCGCCGCGGGTCCTCCTCGTGGCTGCTGCGCAGCAGGCTCATGCTCACGGCGTGCTGCGAGCCGAACGTCCACTCGAAGTGCGCGGTGTTCTGGTAGCGCGAGCGGGTCTGGGTGAGCGAGACCGCCAGGATGATCTCGTCGATCGCGTCCTCGACGCGCCGCAGCCCCTCGGCGTCGTCCGCCGCGAGCCGGGAGGCGGCCAGCGACCGCCCGGCGGCGCGCACGCCGCGCATCGCCTCGACCAGCCGCTCGGTCAGCGGGTTGAGCGCGTACAGGTCCGCGAGCGCCGCCCGGGTCGCCTGCACGGGCGGGGGCTCGCCGCCGGTGACCGCCGCCTCCAGGCAGTCCCAGATGGCGTCGGCACCGACGGACAGCGCGACCTCGTCGACGGCCGCGTGCTCGCGGCCGGCACCGAAGGTGATCGCCAGGCTCGCCCTCAGCGCGTCGCGGGTGGCGACGGCCCCCGCGGTGACGCCGTCCGCGCCGTCCGCCGGTGGGCCGGACGCCGGCGGGACGGAGAGCGGGACGGAGCCGAGGGCGAGCGTGCTCGGGCAGCCGCACGACTCGCGGGACACGAACTCGGTGGGCAGGTGGATGACCTCGCTCGGCACCTTCTCCCCCGCGAGCAGGCGCAGCAGGACGTCGGCGGACGTGCGGCCGATGAGGTCGATCGGCTGGCGGACGCTCGCCATGCTCGGCGTCAGGTAGACGATCGACTCCATGTCGTCGAACCCGACGATCGCCTGCTCCCGCGGCAGGTCGTACCCGGCGGCACGCAGGGTCCGCAGCAGCCCGATGGCGTTCAGGTCGTTGCCGGTGATGACGGCGGTCGAGGGCATCCCGGCGGCGATCATGGCCTCGGCCGCGACCCTGCCGCCGGTCTGCTGGTTGTTGCCCGTGTCGAAGAACAGCGCCGGGTCGGGCTCGATGCCGTGGTGGCGCAGCCGGTCCTGGTACGCCTGGTAGCGCTCGCGCATGTCGCGGATCTGGGTGAACCCGGCCCAGGCGATGCGCCGGTGCCCGTGGGCCACCAGGTGGTCGACGGCTTGCGCGACGCCGGTGCTGTTGTCGGGCAGGATCACCGGGCAGGTGAAACCGGTGAGGCTGTCGCTGATCATGACGACGGGCTTCCCCGCGCTGCGGATCGCGCTCAGGTACTCCCGGTCGACGCCGTTGAGGATCACCGCGAAGGCGTCGATGTGGTCCCAGGCGACGGGCGGGCGGAACCTCGGCGGGTCGGCGAGGTCGAGGGAGTACGTCCCGGCCTCGAAGGTCTGGACGCACACGAGCCGACCCCCGGCGGCGGCCGTCCGCGCGGCGATCCCCTGGAGGATCTGCCCGAAGTAGGCCCCGCCGAACGAGGTGGAGAGGACGCCGATCGTGGGACGGACCGCGGGGCGAGGCACCACAGGTGACCACCCCTCCCCTCCAGGTGCGCACTGTCGCTGCCGCCGCAGGGGCTGCAGGCTGTCCTCGTTCAGGTCGGCCGCACGCTGCCCGACTTGAGCCCCGACGGCCGATCAGTGGCCGCGGTCACCCCCGTGCGCGGTGCGCGACCGTCCGTTCACCCACCCGGACGCGTGACCATCCGCACCCGTTCACCTACCCGGGCGGCGCCCGGCTGAGCACGTCACCCACCCGGGATGCGTCACGCTACTCAGGGCCCGGCCCGCCCGCCCGCCTAGCGTCGACCTCGAGCCCGGCAGACGCCGGGACCTCGGCATCTGGAGGGTGAGGGCGATGGAAGGAACCGGTGGCCGTCCGAGCGCGGCGTTCGTCGCCGCGTCGTGGGCGGCCCTGCTGATGGGCGGGACGGCGACCCTGGTCGGGCTCTGGAACGCGCAGATGACCTGGACCGAGCGCGGGTTCTACCTCTCGCTGCTGCTCTACGGGCTGTTCGCGGCCATCTCGCTGCAGAAGTCGGTGCGCGACCGGCTGGAGGGCATCGCCGTGTCGAACCTCTACTACGGCCTGTGCTGGGTGTCTCTCGCCGCCGTCCTGGTGCTGGAGACGTCGGGCCTGGTGAACGCGCACCTGTCGCTCAGCGAGAAGGGCTTCTACGGGATGGCCTACGCACTGAGCCTGTTCGCGGTGGTCGCGGTGCAGAAGAACGTGCGTGACCTCGCGGCGGCCGAGCGCGTGGAGAACGACCTCATGGTCGCCGGCAGTCCCCCGCCGGCGTGGGGTTCGCAGACCCCCCGGACGGCCTGACCCCGGAACGGCCTGACCCCGGGCGAGGGGAGGGGTCAGGCACTCGGGTGCGGTGGGCCGGTCGGACCGGCCCACCGCACGACGAGCCCGGCGGGTCCCGGGGCTGCTGCTGCCGGGGCCAACTGGTCCCGGTCAGCTCGCGGTGCAGGTCAGCTCGCGGTGCAGGTCAGCTCGCGGTGCAGGTCAGCTCGCGGTGCAGGTCACCGTCGGTGCGGCGCTCGGGGCGGTCCCGCCGCCGAGGAAGCCGACACTCGTGGTGCCCCCGGCCGACAGCGAGCCGTTGTAGCTCAGGTTGCGCACGGTGGCCGTGCCGCCGGACGTCGTCAGCTGGCCGTTCCAGAGCTGGGTGATCGTCGCCTGGCCGAGGGGCCAGGTCAGCGTCCAGCCGCTGATCGCGGAGGAGCCGGCCTTGAGCGCGACCTCGCCCTGGTACCCGCCCTGCCAGCTCTGGACCAGCTTGTAGGTCGCGGTGCACTGCTTGCCGGTCGGGGTGACGGTCGGCGTCACCGTCGGCGTCACCGTCGGCGTGACGGTCGGCGTCACCGTCGGCGTGACGGTCGGCGTCACCGTCGGCGTGACGGTCGGCGTCACCGTCGGCGTGACGGTCGGCGTCACCGTCGGCGTGACGGTCGGCGTCACCGTCGGGGTCACGGTCGGCGTGACCGTCGGGGTGCCGGTGCCGCCGCTGGTCGTGTAGCTGACCTTGGTGTACGCGGTCGAGCACTGGCTGCCGCAGGAGGCGGGGAGCGAGAAGGTGTACTCGCGGCCGCCGTTGATCAGCGTGTCGGTGACGTCGGTCGCCCGGATCCGGAAGGTCGTGCCGGCGGCCACCAGCGGCGAGATGATGTACGACTGGCCCATGTCGCCGTTCATCGCCGCGTCGTGCCAGGCGCCGTCCGACGACGTGTAGTACTGCACCCCGTGCAGGCCGTTCGCCAGGTGCGAGACGGAGATCGCACCCCAGTACGCCTGGGCGCCGTTCAGGAAGCCGATCTGCAGGTCGCCGGTGTAGTTGGGCGCCGAGATGAACTTCCAGCTGACGTGCCGGTTGTTGAAGTGGTCGGGATACATGTCGCCGACCGGGGTGCCGTTCAGCTGGAACTTGTTGAGCGATCCCTGCGACATGTCGATGTGGTAGGGGTCGTCGCGGCACCAGCCGTTGGCGTCGCCGCAGCTGTCGGCCACGATCATGTTGAGGACGGCGCCGTTGTACTTGTCCGCGACGTACGCGCCGCTGCGGCAGAAGGCGCTGTTCGGGGCGCCGTCGTTGATGCCGTTGCAGTAGTCGCTGACCGTCACCTGCACCCAGCGGCCGCAGTTGTGCCCGTTGTCCCACATCCCGGTCTTGCCCGCGTTCGAACCCGTGAGCGGGCGGTTGTACATGGTGTAGTCGCCGGGGGTGTTGTAGACGTTGAGGGCGATGAAGTCCTGGGTCTCCAGCGTCTCCTGGGGGAGGCCGCACCCGCCGTAGGGTGCGCCGAGCCCGCTGAACCAGGTGGAGTTCCCGATCACCGGGAACGAGGGATTCAGGGTGCCGGGCGCGCCTGACGCGGACGGCGCCAGGAACATCAGTCCCAGGGCGGCGGCCATCACCGCCACGGCGCCGAACGCCCCGGCACGGCTCCGCAGCCGGCCGACTGTCCTCTTCACGTGCAGCCTCCTCGAACAGGTGGTCCTCGGGCCGCGCTCGGAAGGAGCGCCTGGTCCCGCGGTTCACCCCTTGTGTCGCGGCGGAGCCCCCCGAAGTTGCCCGCCCCGCCTGTCACCGCACCCACACCCACTCTCCCGGTGATCATGCAATCCGGGACGATCATGCAATCCGGGGACGGGACGCGGACCCCGGGGCGATCACCCGACCACCCGAAGGTCGCCATCAGTCACACCGAGCAACCATCCATCAGGTTTCGATCACCATCCGTGGCCGGGCATGAGGGAGAAATGACCCGCCCGTAACGTTCGCGAACCTAGGGTCGACAGGGTGCATAGAGGGATCAACCGGACGTCGTCGCCCCCCGGCGACTCGCTCGCCGCCCGATTCGACCCTCGCCACAACAGCCTGTCGGTGATGCGGGTCTCCCTGGCGGTGGTGGTCGCCGTCGTCCATGCCAGCTCGATCGGCTGGCAGCGTCAGCCGATGCTCGGGCACACCGAGCTGGGCCAGCTCGCGGTCGACGGGTTCTTCGTCGTCAGCGGGTTCCTGGTGACCGCGAGCGCGCTGCGCCTGCCGCTGGCGCGCTACGCCTGGCACCGGGCGCTGCGGATCCTGCCCGGGTTCTGGACCTGCCTGGTCGTCGTGGCCTTCGGCTTCGCCCCGTTCATCGCCTGGCAGCAGGGCCGGGGACCCGACGCGATCCTGACGGGCGAGCAGTCGGCGTTCCACTTCCTGACGGCGAACGCGCTGGTGCTGATGCGGCAGTGGGACATCGGCGGGCTGATGAGCGCCCGCGACGGGGGCGCACTCGACGGCTCACTGTGGACGCTCTGGTACGAGGCCCTCTGCTACGCCGGGCTCGCCGCGCTCGTCGGGGCGGCGCGCCTGCTGCGGGTGCAGCGGTGGTGCGCGCCGGTGCTCGCGACGGCGGTCGTCCTGGCCTGGGCGGTGACGGTGGCCCAGGCCCTGGGACTCGTCGGCGGGCCGGCGTTCCTGCCGCGTTTCGTCGTCCTGTTCGGGCTCGGCGGCCTCGGCCGGCTGCTGGCGCACCGCGTGCGCTTCACCCCGAGGCTGCTCCTGGCATCGTTCGGCGTGCTGGCCGCGAGCCTGTGGCTGGACGACTACCGGACGGTCGGTGCCGTCGCCTTCGCCCACCTGATGCTGTGGACCGTGGTGGCGCTGCCCCTGCGTGCAGAGCCTGCGGTCGACGTCTCCTACGGGATGTACGTGTACCACTGGCCGGTCGAGCAGGCGCTGTTCGCGGCCGGTGCGGCCGCCTGGGGGGTGACGGCGTTCAGCATGGTCGCGCTCGCCCTCGCGGCCGGGTTCGCGCTGGCGTCGTGGCGGTTCGTCGAGGCGCCCGCGCTCTCGCGCAAGAACGCCCGCTGGGTCGACCGGCCGTGGGAGGCCCTCGTCCGGCCGGGCGCCACCCGTCCACGGCACCGGATGACGACGGCCGGCTGAGCCCTCACCCTCACGCCGCCGTCCAGGCCGGCCGGCCGCCCAGGCGGGGGGCGAGCCAGGCGGTGACGGCGTGGACGACGTCCGGGTGCCAGTCCCCCGGCGGGCGCGGCCAGCCGGGCGCGGTGACCGTCGCGAAGGCGTCGTCGGTTCGGGGCAGGACGGCGACGGCGCGCTCGCGCCCCGGAGGCGGCGGGGCGACGCGCTGGCGCAGGTGGGCGACGTTCGGCCAGGGCTGGGTGACCGGATCGTCCTCGCCGAAGACCGACAGGACCGGGCAGCGGACCGGCGCGAGCAGCATCGCCGGGTCGTAGTCACCGAGCGTGGCGAACGCGGCCAGCTCGGGGGCGGTCGTCCCCGGCAGCAGGCCGTACCAGGGCGCGTGCCGGCAGGGCGCCTCGGCCGCGAGCACGCCGCCCGGAGGCTCCCCCGCGGCCAGGCGCCGGATCCGCTCGCGGAGCACGAGCTGTGCCAGGCCCACCTCGGCCTCGATGAACCCCAGCCCGCGCAGGCGTTGGGCCAGGCGGCCGAGTTCCTGGGTCCAGGCGCCGGTGCAGGGCGGCGCCACCATCACCAGGGCCGCGACGCCCGAGCAGAGGGACGCCGCCAGCGCGGCCGCCCAGGCCCCGGTGTCGCTACCCACGACCACGACCCGGTCGGGCGCGACCTGGGGGACGGTCCGCAGCGCGTCGACGGCGGCGGCGACCTGCAGGGCGCGCTCGTCGGGGGCGAGCCAGGACGGCGGACCCCAGGACCGGTCCCATGACCGGTCCCATGACCGGTGAACGGCGGAGGTGTCCCAGGTCAGCGTGGCCAGACCCGACAGCGCCAGGGCCTCCACCCACTGGCCCCGGTCGCGGGGCCCGCAGGGGCCGCCGACCAGCACGGCGGCCGGATGCGGTCCCGGGCCCGGGGGGAGCACGAGGTCGGCGCCGAGCGACCCCGCCGCCGTGGGGACGGACACTTCATATCGCACCGCCTGGAAGATCATCGGCAATCCCGCCCTCGACCCCGCGCGCCCGTGCCGCCTCACGACCGCATCAGCCATACGGCCGACCCCCCACCCCGGTTACGCCCCCTCCCCCCGCACCCCCCGCCGTGATCATGCGATCCGGGACGATCATGCAATCCGTGAACGGTGACGACCGGGTTCGGCGGGACCTTCGTCGCGACGCCGGCCTGCTGCGGCGCGTCGCGGATGTGATCCTGCCCGGACCGGGCCGCCGTCGGGCCGACCGCAGCGGGCCGTTGCATAGGGTGATCGCCGGACACCGTCCGACCACTGCTCACCGAGGGAACCGCCACCATGTCCGAGCACCCCGCCGCGCCCGGCGCAGGCACCGAGCGGCCGCCTGCGGCCCTGGTCGTCTTCCGGCTCGCGGCGCTCTTCACCTTCCTCGCCGTCGTGATGGGCTCGGTGGTCTGCGCCACGAAGTCCGGGGCCTCCTGCCCCACCTGGCCCGGCTGCCGCAACGAGGCGATCACCCCGCAGTGGCGGCTCAGCCCCTGGATCGAGTTCACCCACCGGGTGGTCGCGATGGCCTCCGGACCCCTCGTCCTGGCGGCCGGCATCCTCGCCGGCCGGCTGCCCCGGGCCGACCGCTGGCTGCGGGTGCTGCCCTGGGTGGCGGTGGCCTGCGCGATCGCATCGGGCGCGTTCGGCCGCCTCGTGGTCGTCGCGACCCTGCCGACGTGGCTCGGCGGCGTCGACCTGACGTGCGCCCTCGTCGCGATGACGCTGACGGCGGTCGCCGCCGTCCGGGCCGGTGCCC
>Ga0302322_100000860_pt1 | contig 24008 bp, 13 predicted proteins | sample Fen_T0_2_FD_203757 | JGI IMG/M metagenome (GOLD analysis project Ga0302322, IMG submission 203757) | Peat permafrost microbial communities from Stordalen Mire near Abisko, Sweden - Fen_T0_2 | ecosystem: Environmental > Terrestrial > Soil > Wetlands > Permafrost | place: Sweden: Abisko...
GCACCAGCTCCTCGTAGTAGTGGCGGACCTCGTCGCGGAATTTCTCGGGCGCTTTCTCGCGCATGGCTTCCATCAGTTCCTGGCGCCATTCGCGCGGGGCCTTGCTGGCGTCCGCCTCGGGGATGCGCACGGGCTCGCGGCTTTGGCGTGAGCCCTCGCTGGGTTTGTGCCCCATGCTCTGGCGCAACTTGGCCAATCTTTGCGCCACCTCGTCGGCGCGGCCGGCGCCTTCGTGGGCGGCGCCCTGCTGCAGATCCTCGCTGGCCTGGCGCATCTGACCTGCGATCTCTTCCAATTCCGCGGCCGTGCCCTCGGCGTTTGGCACGGACTCGCTCTTGCCGCCCAACTCGTGCGTCAGCGCCCGGGTTCGGTCTTCGATGCTGCCCTGGCGCTGGCCCAGGTTGCGCGTGCGCGCGCGCTGCTCGACCGTCATGACATCGCCACCGCGCGGAACCACGCGGGAAAGGTCAGCGGCCAGGTCGCGCGCCAGGGCCACGGCCTCGTCCACCTGGCCGTCGAAACCGATCAGGTTCTGCGACGGCGGCCGACTCAACGCGACCTGGCGGCCGCTCAAGTGTTGCAAGTGGGCAAGCCCGGACTCCAGGCGTTCGGCCTCGCGCTGGGCCTCGTTCCACTCCTTGGCCGGCAGCAGGCGGCGCAGCTGGCGCACGTTTTCGCGCACGGACCCGACGGCGGTCTCGGCCGAGCTGCCCAGCTCGCGCGGAAGATTGCCCGCCACCTTGCGCTGAATCTGCTCGAGCTTCTGCTTGGCCTTGGCCAAGAATTCCGCCTGCTGCGCCTCCACGCGCTTGCCCAGCTCGGTGTCGACCTCCTTGGCCAGCACACGTCCGTCCTCGGCCACCGAGCGCTGGTCGCCTTCCAGATCGCCAAGCTTGCGCGACAGTTCGGCCAGCGCGCGCGATTCCTGCGGAAAACGGGAATTGCCAAAGTCCCCGGCGTTCTTGTCGAGCATGTCGCGCAGCGAGGACAGGGAATCGCCGAGCTCGGAAAGGGCGTCTTCGAGCGAGCGCGCATCACCCTTGGCCAGCAGTGAATCCAGGCGCGCGGCCTGCTCCATGGCCTTGCGCGTGTCCGGCATGTTCATGAAGTCCGGGCTGACCTCGTTGCGTGCCTTGACCTCGGCGATCTTGTGCGCCAGCTCGGTGATGCGGGCACGCAGCTCGCGCACTTCGCGTTCGATCTGCCGGCGCAGCTGCTCATCGCCGGTGGCCTTGTAGCGTTCGAGCAAGTCCTGCAAGCGCTTGTGTGCCGCCACCAGCTCTTTGCCGATGCTGGCCAGATCGTCGAGCCGCTGGCGGCCGATCAAGTCGTCTAGCGCCAGCACGCCCGCCTCAAGTTCCGCCACATGGCGGGGGACCACGGCGCGATAGCGCGCCCACAGCGCGGCACTGGCCCCGGCACCCTTGGCAAGTGCAACCAGCACGTCTTCCTCGTCGCGCAGAAGCTTGCCCAAACGGGTGGCGACCGCGGCCAGCGAGCTGGCGAGGAGCTTGCTCGCACCGCCGGCGGCGCGCTGTTGTTCGACCAGGCGCCCGAGCCCGACCAAGGTGGCCGCCTCGCCGTCATGCACCTCGCGCAAGCGCTGGGGTCGTTCCGGATCCTCGCTGGCCTTGCCATCGACCTCGATGCGGTCGGCGAGCGAGGTGATCAGCTTCTCCAGGATCTCGCGCTCGCGCACCAGGTGTTCTTCCAGATCCTCGCGCGGATTCTGAATCACCAGGGTCAGCGTGCGTGACACGCCCGCCTTGCTGCCCGACACCTCGTCGCGATCCGTGGCCTCGATGTGGTAGGCGACCCGCGCGCCCGGGGTCAGCATGGCGCTGGCTGGTTCGAAGGTGGTGGTGGCCCGGACCTCGCGCATGCCCTGCGCGTTCTTGAGCAGCGTGCGCTGTTCGGGCCCGTCGTTCACCCGGTACACGAGAGCGATCTCGGCCAGACCGAAGTCGTCGCGTGCATGGTAGCCGACCTCGACTGGACGTGGGGAGGCCAGCTCCAGCCGATCGGCGGGCCCCACGATGTCGACCTCGGGCGGTTGATCGCTCTCGACCACGATGCGATGGGCGCGCTCTTCGCGCACCGGCCGACCGAGAAAAGGCAAAAGCCACACCCGGTACGCGCCGTTCTCGTCGAGCGCCAGCGTGGCCGAGAGTTTGCCGTGGTTGAGATTGGCGGTCAGAGCACCCGCCTCGCCGCTGTCGCCAAGCAGCAGCCGGGCCTGGCGGGCCGAACGCAGCGGGCGCATTTCGATGTTCACGCGCGTTCCGCGCAGGGCGTGCAGATCGCCGGTCGACCCCTCGATGATCTGGCGGGACAGACCGGTATAGGCCGGGAAATCGTAGGTGACGCGCACGTCGCCCACCAGCGGCTCGCGAATGACTTGCGCGCCTTCGAACAGCGTCGGCGTATGGAAGAGCGTGCGCATGCCGCGGCCCACGGCCGATGGAAAGACCAGCAAGGCCGCCAGCAGCGCCAGCAACGCAGCCGCCGCGATGGCGACGGCGCGAACCGCGCGATCGAGCGGGATGAGATCCTCAAGGACAATAGGCTCGGTGGCCTGCGCGACCGTGGCGTAGAAGGCACCCGCCATGTCCGCCGAGATGTCGGCCGAGACGTCCGCCTCGACCGCCGGCCTGGCCTGCAATTCCACGGCGGAAAGCAGGTCGCTGGCCAAGGCTGGCTGGCGCTGGCCCACCATGCGCGCGATGGCCGAGGGCTGTTCGAACACGCGTGACGGCCGCACGAAGCCGAGAGCGATGCCGCCCGCCACACAAGCCGCGATGGTTCCCAAGGCAACGTAGGGCCACGAGACAGCGGGTCCGGTCGCCGCTGCCGCCAGCGCCAGAATGAGGAAAGCCAGCACGAGCATCGCGCAGGCGTGGCCGCCGGTTCGGATACCCGTTTCCAGAAGCGCCCGGCTGCGCGCTTGGCGCAGAAAGGAATGGATGCGCTCGCTGTCGGTCATCGGCGCACCCAGTATAGCCCTACTCTGCGATGCATCCGAGGGCACATCCGCGGTCAAGGAAGGGGCATATCTCACCTGAACGAAAGAGCAGCCGATGCCCAGCCGACAACGGTCCCGACCTTGCAGAAGGATGTTTCCGTCATGCAAACAGCCGGAGAAATCGGGACCTTCCAGCGCCAGAGCGCAGAAGTGCCACACCAGGCAGTGGCATTTACGCTCATCGATTCCGAAACTCCAGAGCGCGTCGAGTCAAACGCGTCTCCATGCGCAACGCCAGCCGAGGCACGCGTAGACGACCTAGTCGAACGCGCCAAGGCGGGCGATAGCGCGGCTCTTGATGATTTGCTGGTGGCCATGCGGCCGCGGGCACTGGCCGCGGCGCTCAAGGTTTTGCACAACCGCGACGACGCCGAAGACGCGGTTCAGGATGCCTTCCTCAAAGTCTGGCGCTGCCTTGCCGCTTTCGAGGGCCGTTCCTCTTTCTCGACTTGGATCCATCGCATTGTCACCAACTCCAGCCTGGATTTGCTGCGCAAGAACAGCAGCCGTTCGGAAACGGTGGAGCGAACGGACAGCCAAGAAGTTGCGGCCACCGACGCTGAGCCCAGCAATGAACAGACGCCAGAATCTGAGCTTTGCGGCTACGAGATTCAGATGCTGGTGCGTGCGGCGGTGGCCACCCTACCGGCCCCGCACCGCCAGGCCGTCGAGCTGCGCGAGTTCGAAGACTGCTCGTATCAGGAGATGGCCGAGATCATCCAATGCCCGGTGGGAACGGTCATGTCGAGGCTCCATCACGCCCGCCACAAGCTCGCCGACGAGCTGCGCACACCGCTGGGGGAGTCGTTCGCCGAGCCACTCAGCCGGTACGCCGCGTGAAGCGGTCGGTCAACTTCTGCGAAAACAGCGGTTAGCACGCTAACCATCTCTGGGTACAATGGCGCCTCTTTGCCATGCTGCCCGGAGTCGCTTTTCGAACGCGCCTGTACCGCCTCTTGCTGAACAAGCGGGTGTGGTTTCTGGTCGCGCTCGCGGCCCTTGCCGCCACCTATCCCATCTCCTGTGGTGTGCTCGGGGGCCGGCTCGTGACTTCCAAGCTGGCGACCAAGCTCGGCATACCGGTCGAGTACAGCAAAGCCAGGGCGGGCTGGGGCGAGCTGCACATTTCGGATCTCGTGCTTGGGCCCAAGGCGCGGCCAATCCTCACCATCGCGAAGGCGGACATCTCGTTCGCCGCGGCCTGGGGTTCGGGCACCGTGGTTCTGGAATCGCCTCGCGCCGACATTCGCCGCGGCGGCGAGGGTGACAACGCCAGCGCCATGCTCGATCGACTGCGCAAGAAGCCTTCGGCACGCGGGAGCGGCGACAAGCCATCCGCCTATCCCGTGGTCGTCGTACACCATGGCAGCCTGCGCGTCCTGGACGCCAAGTCCGATCTGTCCGCGGTGGTGGGAAGTTTTGAGGCCACCTGGGAGCCCTCGCGCCGCTTCTCGATCGCGGCGGTCGAAGTGGACGGAAAGCTGGGCGCACGCAACAGCGAGAACGCCCCTTCCTTCGGCGCGGATTCGCTGACCATCGAGGGTCCGCTGGCAGGCATGCGGCCGCACGGCTTTCCGCAGATCTCGGTGAAAGAAGGCCAGGTGCGCCTTCTGCCCACGCTGCCGCTGACCGGTATCACCGGAAGCCTGCGGCCAACCCAGGCCGGCGAGGACGCGGTCGATGTCTTGTTCGCGGGCAGCTACGCCGGGGCCAAGCGCTCGTTGTGGACCGCCACCGGCAAGGTCAAGCCAGCCGTGGATTGGTCGAACGTGGACGGACAAGTGGCCCTGCGCGCTGAGCGCTTCTCGCTGGACAAGATCGCGGAAGTCTTGCCGGCGTCAATCCTGGAACCCGAAAACACGGAGATCGACGCCGCTATCGAAGCGCAATTCACGGGTCGGCGCGTGGCGCTCACGGGAAAGCTCGACGTTTCTGGGCTGAGCGTGTCGCACGAGAAGCTGGCCACCGAGCCGGTCGAGAATGCCAGTTTCACCCTGCATTTCGACGCCACCGTGGACCGCGACAAGCGGTTGCTGGATCTGGCCTCGCTGGAGGCCAAGATCGGCAGCTTGGTGGTTCGCCTGGCCGGTTCCATCGAGTTGCCCGCCGGCTCCTTCAAGTTTAAGGACGGGCGCGAGCTCAAGGTGGTGCCCAAAATCGAGCTTTCCTTGCGTGTTCCGCGCACGCCATGCGCGAAGATACTCTCCAGCATTCCAGCGCCGCTCGTGCCCAAGCTGCAAGGATTCGCCCTGCAAGGCCTCTTCGAGGCCGACGTGCACGCCAAGATCGATTTCAGCAACCTGGATGCGCTCGACATCGGCGGCAAGGTGGGCATCGACGGCTGCCAGGTGGCCAAGGCACCGGAAGAGATCATGGCCCTGACCGGCCCCGAGTCGATCTTGCAGACTGTCGAGGTTCCCCCGCCACCCTCGGGCGGCAAGGACAACGATCTCCTGACCTTCGCCATCGGCCCCGACAACGCGGATTTCGTACCCTACGAGAAGATCTCGCCCTACCTCACCGCCGCCATCATGACCACCGAGGACTCGGGCTTCTTCAAGCACCGTGGCTGGGTGTCGGCCCAATTCAAGACCGCGCTCCGGCGCAACCTCGCGGGCGGCGGCTTCCGCCTGGGCGCATCGTCCATCACCATGCAGATGGTGAAGAACGTGATCCTCAGCCGCGAGAAGACCCTGTCGCGCAAGTTCCAAGAGTTGTTCCTGGTCTGGTTCGTGGAACAGATCCTGACCAAGCAGCGCATCCTCGAGCTCTATTTCAATGCCATCGAATTCGGACCGCGCCTGTACGGCATCGGGCCCGCGGCGCGCCACTATTTCGGCAAGAACGCATCCGACCTGTCAGCCGCCGAGGCCGCCTTCTTCTCCTCCATCCTGCCCAGCCCTAAGCGGCGCTACGTGCAGTACTGCCACGGTTCGCTGACCCCGCAGTGGGAGCGCTACGTGCACCGCATCTTGAACAAGATGCACGAGCGCGGCCGTCTGGATGACGAGGAATACACCACCGCCCTTGCCTCCACGGTGGTGTTCGACAAGAGCGAAATGACCATGACCGAAAAGCAGTGCATGGATTGGGTTCGCAAGATCACGGCCAAGCCCGAACCCGAACCCGAACCCGAACCGGACGAGAAGTAGCCGCCATGGCGAAGAAGAAGGGCAAGCGCTCGTGGCTTCGGCGCCTCATCTTGCTGGCCATACTCTTGCTTTTGCCGGTGATCCTGGGCGCGGGAGCCCTGGCGAGTATCTTCTATTACTACGGCAACGACCCAGCCATGCCCAGCCTGAGCGGCATCGGCGACTACCGCCCGGACCAGATCATCAAGGTGCTCGACCGCGACGGCAAGGTCATGGGCGAGATCGGCGCCACCCACCGCACCGTGGTGCCCTACGCGAAGATCCCCAAGGTCATGGTGCAGGCGCTGCTGGCCGCGGAAGACGCCGAGTACTTCGAGCACGAGGGCATCGACTACAAGGGCATGGCGCGCGCCTTCATCGAGAACGTCATCCGGCGCAAGTTCGCCCAGGGCGCATCCACCATCACCCAGCAGGTGGTCAAGCAGCTACTGCTCACGCCGGAAAAGAGCATGCGGCGCAAGGTGCAGGAGATCATCCTGGCGCGCCGGCTATCGCAGCGTTTTTCCAAGGAAGACGTGCTCACCGTCTATTTGAACCAAATGTATTTCGGGCACGGCCGCTACGGCGTGGAAGAGGCCGCGCGCTATTTCTTCGGCAAGTCCATCAGCGATGTGGACGTGGGCGAGGCCGCGCTGTTGTCCGGTCTGGTGCAGTCGCCCGAGCGGCTGTCGCCCTACAAGCATCCCGCCGCGGCCAAGCAGCGCCAGATCTACGTGCTTGGTCAAATGGCCAAGTTAGAATTCATCTACGACGATGTGGCGAAAAAGATCGCGGCCGCGCCCATCGCGGTCATTCCTGAAGGATCGGCCACGCCAAGCGTGGCACCCGAGGCGGTCGATTCGGTCCGCAAGCTGCTGGAAGCGAAGTACGGGGCCGACAAGCTTTCCACCCTCGGCATCACGGTCAAGACCACCATCGATTCGCACCTGCAGGCCCTGGCCCGCTGGGCGCTCGAACGCGGGCTGGAGGAAGTGGATCAGCGCCACGGCTTCCGCGGCCCCATCGTCCACCTCACGGGCAAGGCGCTGGACAAGAAACGCGCCGAGCTCATGGCCGAGCGCAAGAAGCCCCTCACCGACAACGACAAAACCGACGGCATCGTCGAGAAAGTGGACAAGAATGCCGACGATCCCACCAAGCTCAAGCTGACCGTCTTCCTGGGCGACAGCAGTGGCGTCGTCGATTTCGCTTCGGAGCCCCGCTACATCCAGGGTACCAAGCCGCCGCTTGCCGATCGTTTCCATCCCGGCGACCTCGTGCGCGTGCGCCTGGCGCCCGAGCGCAAGCGTGACAGCGAGGGAAATGTGCCCCTGGCGCTGGAGCTGGGCCCGCAGGCGGCCATGGTCGTCATGGATCCACTGCGCCGAGAAATTCTCGCACTCGTCGGCGGCTACGGCTACCGGCTGGGTGGCTTCGATCGCAGCCAGCGCGCGCACCGCCAGCCTGGGTCGGCCTTCAAGCCCTTCATCTATGCCGCCGCCATCGATTCCAAGCGCTACACCGCTGCCTCGGTGGTCAACGACAGCCCCGAGGTGTTCAAGCTGTGGAAGCCGCAGAACCACGACAAGGACAACTTCCGTGGCCCTATTCGCCTGCGCGTGGCCCTGGCCAATTCCATCAACACCGTGGCCATCAAGGTGCTCTCGGATGTGGGCGTGCTGTCGGTGCGCGAAATGGCCGCGCGCGCGGGGCTCGATTTGCCGCCGGTGGAGAAGTTGGACCTGTCCCTGGCGCTCGGCACCGCGACCGTCACCCCCATCGATCTGAGCAACGCCTACGCCACTTTCGCGGCAGGCGGGCAATCAGCGGATGTGCGAATGGTGACCGCCTTCGGCAACGAAAACACGCCCGGCCCCGAGCTGCAGCAGTCGATTCGGCCTGAAACCGCCTTCGTCACGGTTTCGCTTATGCGCAGCGTGGTCGAGTCGGGAACCGCACGCAGCGCCGCCCCCAAGCTAAAACGCCCTGCCGCCGGCAAGACCGGAACCACCGACGAAGATCGCGACGCCTGGTTCGTGGGCTTCACGCCCGAGCTTTTGGCCGGGGTGTGGGTCGGCTTCGACGAGCGCCGCGTGCTTGGCCGGGGCGAGGAAGGCGCGCGCACCGCCCTGCCCATCTGGACCGAATTCATGACCAAGGCCCTGGCCGGAGTGCCGGTGAGCGACTTCGCCCAACCGCCCGGCATCGTTGTCGCGCGCATCGATCCCGCCACCGGTCTTCTGCCCGCGCCCGGCAGCGAGGGCATCGAGGAGTTTTTCCTGGACGGCACCGCGCCCACCGAAAGCGCCGCCGCCCCCGGCGAAGAAGCCACGCCCGATCAGATGCTACTGGAAGGGCACGGGCAATAGACTTTCACGGACACACTTTGGATCCGCCGGCGGCGCGGTAGGCGGTGGTCTTGGCGACGAAGTTGCCGCCGTCGCTTTCGGGCGTGGTCATGCCACCAGCGCCGGCACCGAAGAAGAGACCGACGACGTGCGCGGTTACGACCTCGTCCATGTGGGCGAAGAAATAGTCCAGGCGGTTGTCTCGCCAGTGATCCGTCGTGTTGTCGAGCTTCATGTTGCCGACTGGGATCTGCCAAAGAACGACTGGCAGTTTCATGGTTTCGGCGATCGCCTTGGTCCAGGCGAAGGCCTGGTGGAAGTTGGGCAAGGAGGCGTTGGTATCGTCCCACCACGTGTTCCGGCCGGTGGATTGGTAGTAGCCAGCATCGCGATCCGAGGGATCGGTCACGATGAAGTCGCCATCGCCGGCCCCGAGCGCGGTCAGGAAGGTGCTCATCTTCTGGGCCTCGCCCAGCACATCCAGCTTGGCGTCGCTGTTGCCGAAGACATCGAACTTGGTTCCCCACGCCGACGCGTGCAAGCCGACCTTGGCGCTGGGAGCGTAGACGCGCACCATGTGGATCATGCACTTGGCGAATCCGCTGGCGCTGTTCTCGTAGCCCGCGCAATCGGTTCCGTTTGCGGTTGTCACCTTGGCGGGCACCGTGTGCGGGTCCGAGCTCAGCTGCTCGACATAGCCCCAGAAATCCGGCTCGATGTGCAGCAGCGCCGCGTGCGTGCCGATCTTCTGCAGAACGAACCGCCAGTCGGCGAGATAGCGCGTGAGAAAAGTCGCGTCGTTAAGCGCCGCGACCTGGGCCGTGCCCTCGCCGAGACCAGAGGCTTGCAACTCTTGGTAGTAAGTGAACATGGGGATCTGCTTGGCCTGCTCGTTAACGCTGACGAAGTCGCTCACGTATTTGCCGGGGGGATCCTGGTCCCACTGCCAGCAGCCCCACCACGCGCACCCACCCGCCGCGTTCGAGCAAGAGGTTCCGCCCGTGGTGCAACCACTGGCGCAAGAGGTGCAAGGGGCCGAGCCGTCGAACAGCCCGCCGGACAGGTACAGATACCTGCCATCGTAAGGCGCCTTGGCCGCGGTGGCATCCGCCATCGTTCCACCGACGAGGACAGTGTCCTTGCCAAGCGACGCGAGGAGGGTTGCCCCGAGACAGGCGCCCGTGGCGGTCGTGCCGGCCGTGCCGCCACCAGTACCAACGACCCCACCCGTGCGCGCCACCCCGCCCGTGCCAATGGCGCCACCGGTGGTGTTTGCACCGCCACTGCCCACTGCACCGCCCAGTCCGCCGGCCCCTGCGCTGTCAGCCAACGCGGCATCCTGAACGCCGCTGCTGGAAGAGGAGCACGCAAGGGCAGCGTAGAAAATGAACAGGAACCAGATGCGCGCATCGGCCCATCGAATGCCTAGACTATCCATGAGGCTCTCGTGCATAGCTCCGATCATAGTTGAACCACGCCCTCATTTCTCTGCTCGCCGACAAGTTTCCGTCTATCCCACAACCTCCGACCTCAACGTCATCAACCGTTGACAGAACCCAGCTGTCCCCCGAAACCCCGGCCTACTCAACGCCTTGAACCGGGCGCCGAGCGGCCAGAGCCGCACCATCACGAAGGGATAGGCTGGCGAATCCTAGCTGCCGAAGACGATTCTGTTGAGGCACAGATTGGTCACCGAAACGGCGGCGAACCCCGACGAGACTTGCACACTTATTTTGTCGATCTTGTACACGTCCGCGAGCGTGAGCAAGGTTCCGCTGCCATCCCAGCAGGACGTGTTGAAAGAAGTCAGCGAGATCTTCATATCGGATTGGAAGGTCGCGCAATACCATGTGCTATCTGGATCGCCCTGCCGGTGGACTTCGGCACGCAGCCCGGTTGAAGGCATGCCCGACATGCTTAGCGTGATGGTACTAAAGGAAAGGCCAAGCACGCCGCTCGGATCGCGGGCGCCCACGCCCACCTGGATTCCCCAGTTGTTGGCATAGTCCGATGAGGTTGGAGCGGCGGGAAGCGCGGGGATCGAGCCCGTGACACAAAGGGCGCTGGGGTTGTTCCAAAGGATCTGTGTTGTGCAAGGGGCCGCGTTGGTAATGGGAACTCCGCCCGAACAAGTTGGGCTGCTCACGCTTTCGACTGTGCCCATGGCAATCCAGCCCGCGCCCGTCATCGCTCCTTGGGCCATGCCGCTGGCGAACACGACGATGTTGCTGCTCGGAATGGAAGTTGACGAGCCTGTCGAACCACCGCTGCCCGTGGGGCTGCTCTGCCCGCCCGAGCCTTGATCGCCACCCGTTGGAAGCGCGCCGCCCGTCCCAACCACGCCGCCTGTCCCAACCACGCCGCCTGTCCCCACCACGCCGCCTGTCCCCACCACGCCGCCTGTCCCCACCACGCCGCCTGTCCCCACGTTTCCGCCGAAATCCTCCACGCCACCCGTCGCAGGGACACTGCCTATCGTCCCTCCGCTGTCGTTGGCGCCGAGGACGACATCGGCCCCCGAATCGTAGTCTCCCTCTCCAATTATCAGATTGTCGGCTTTGCACGCGAGGGCACCCATCCACAGGGCTGCGGTCAGTAACGTCTTGCACGAGTTCATGTCTGCCTCCATTTCTTGATGCTTGGTGCAGCGACAGCAGGCAAACCTATCTGCCTTTTTCGGGTGACTTATTGATCGTCTCTAGCCATCGCCGGACCGGCTCCCCATACGCCCCATTGGGAAAGCGTTCGAGATAGCGGCGAAGATCGTCGACGCTCCCACGTCGATTTCCAAGCTTGGCCCGACACACACCGCGCCCATAGAGAATCCGTTCAAGCAATCCAGCGTCTGGACTGTGCGTGAGGGCAGCCGAAAAATCCTCCTCGGCGCGGGCGCAATCCAACCGGGCACGCAGCTCGCCCCGCACCACCTGTAGCTCCGCCGAACGGCGGCCCGTATCGAGCGGTAGGCCTTCAAGCGCGGCAAGGGCATCTTGAGAGCGCTCGAGCATCAGCAGGGCGTCCACGCGCGCAAGCCGGGCTTCACGATTGAGGATGCCGCGTGGGTAGCGGCGAAGATAGTTGTCGAGCATGGGCAGCGCCGCCGCCGGATTGTGTTGCCGGCGCAGAAGTCCGATAGCCTCGTCGAGGGTTCGCACTTCTTGCGCGGGCCCCGTCACGGGCGCGACCGCTGCAGGCTTTTCGTCCCGGGCTGCCGGCGGTGGATTGGCCGCTGGCGCTTCGAACACGTTGGTTTCCCTTGCCGCGGGCATTCTGGGTGGTTCGACGTCGGGCCGATCGACGGAAGGAGAAAGCGTTCCGGACCACGTGGGTGAGGCCGCGGCGGTTTGCCGGGTGACACGTGGGTGAGGCCGCGCGTGGTCCACCACGGCCGGCTGCACTCCCGTCGATGGATCCGCTTGTGGGGGTGGATCCGAAACTACACGTTCAGCGTCTTGCAGGGTGGTGTCCTGGCCTTGGGCGACATCATTCGCCGCCGGCACGGCAGCGGCAGGACGAGCGCTCCGCCGCGAGGACGGTGCGGGCACCGGCGGCTTGGGTGGCGCCTTGGCGGGCCGCGACCACGCGAACCAGCCAGCCATTTTGGCCAAATCGTACGCTTTCGCCGTGGCAACGCCAGCGACGAGGAACACGCCCGCGAAGGCCAGGCGGCTGGCCAGGGATGAACGGCCTCGCTTGGCCGTACGCTCGTGAATCCGCCGCTCGATGCGCGCCAGCTGCAAACCATCAGGTTCGCCTGGTACCAAGGCACCGCGGAGGATCTCCGCCGCGCGGTCTTCGGGAGCCGCGTCGCCGGGGCTACGATCGCGCCAGCGCACCATGGGATTCTGCGCGTCTCTTTTCATCGTTTTTCCCTCGCTTCCCGGACCAGCATGCGCGCCATGAAGCCACGCCGTGCGCGGCTTAGGCGAACCCATACGGTCCCTACGCTGGCACCCGTGATCTTCGCGACTTCCTCGCCTGACAGGCCTTCCAGTTCGAACAGGATGAAGGTCGTGCGCTGCGACTCGGGCATTTCGTCGAGCAACTGGTACAGCAGAATCGTACGCTCGCGTGCTTCGAGCAGTGCCTGGGGATCGCTTGGCATTTCCACCGGCGGCACGAACCTCTCAAGAATCCGTCCTCGGCCGGGATTTTGTCCTCGTCCCGTCACCCACATCCACCAGCGCGCGCGCCTGCGCCACCGTTGTGCAACCCGGACGGTGATCGCGTAAAGCCACGTCGTGATGTCGGCCTCGCCGCGAAACTCGGGCAGGCGGCGCTGCACCACCAAGAACACATCCTGGACCACGTCGTCCGCGTCGCCCTTGGGCCCCAGCAAGCGCAAGGCCCAACGCGCGACCGTGCCGGCGTGCGCGCGGTACAGCGAATCGAACGTCCACGGCGTCTGGCCCATGGGGAGCCCCGCCCTGTCGCGCAGGGATCTCTCGGGATCGGCAAGCCTGGGTTGAGGCATGGGTTTCAATTGGTGCCCCGACCCCGCGGCCACCTTACGGCCCCGAGGTCGATTGCCTTAAAGCCAAGCCCACGCTTGCAAGCGCCTGAAACTGCGGGAGCTCGCGCTGAGCCACGATGGGTGCGCTGGACACCGTCTGGCTGCGCGTCCAGTACAAGCCGACCACGTCCAAGCAAACCGCGAGATGGCGCGCTATTCCCCAAGACGCGCGAGCACCCAGCACCGCGCCGGGTGAGAACGAAGTTCGAGATTGGTTTTGCTGAAAGTTCACGCCCGTGGCTGAGAGCCAACTCAGACCAAGTCCCGCGTGCATATCCAGCGCCACGCGACCGCGACCAATCCGCCAGTCGGCCTCCAGACTGCCCGTCCACCGCCGCCAATCTGCCTGTCCCTGGCCAAGCTCTACGGTGCGCGTGGATTCGCCGGCCGCAAAAAGGCGCAAGCCCAAGCCCGCAGCGTGGGCAATCCAGGTTCCAGAAAGCGTACCACCGGCGGCAAACGAGCTTGCCCACGAGAACGAGGGACCAACAACCACGTCGTAGTAGGCGGGCGATCGGGGAACTGGCGTGGCCGGGGCCGTGACCGGTGCCCGACTCTCGGCGACTGGGATGGGATCGGCGCGCGAGTGCGTGAATTCGGGATGAACGTCGCTTTCCCAGGATGCGATGACCACGGCCGCCACGGCCGCCAGCTCGGTGCACGAGCCTTCCACCTCGAGCGAGCGCTCGGCAACGACCGCCGCATCGGAATTCACGAGCTCGATGCGCAATCCCCGGTCGATCCGGGTCACGTGCGCCACATCGTGCCGGGCCGTGTCTGGCACGGCCGGCAGCATGGACATCAATGCCTGCTCCACTTGCGGTCCCGATGGGCAGGCTTGGGATTCGACCTGAACCGGCAACGCCGACAAGACCAGCACGCTGGAGAGAGCGGCAAGCATGATGGCGCAAGAGCATAGTCCATTCGCCAGGTGAATGGCGCGCTTGGTGTCGGAGCGAGCTGCGGCGACCACGGAACGAACTTGCAGGAATCCAAGGCTGGCGTGTCTAATGCCGGTGAAGGAGATCTCCATGGGCAGATTGGCACGCACGCTTGTCCTTTTCGTTTGCGCTTGTGGCAGTGACACGCCGGCCGACGTGGCCGGCACCTACACCCTGTCCCTGACCGTGCAAAAAAACGAGTGCGGGATCCTGGGCAATGCCGTGGGCGAAAGCTCCAGCGGCGTTGGGCTGGTGGCGGCCCAAAACGGGTCCCAGGTCGACGCCCAAGTGCAGGGCGTGGCGGGCCTTGCCCTCGCGCTCGTCATGGGCAGTGACACCTTCAAGGGCACGGTCGCAGGCAACGCCCTGGACCTGTCCATCAGCGGTACCATGCCTGGTTCGAACGGCACCTGTGCCTATACCCGCGACGCACGACTGGCCGCCACGGTCTCCGGCGATGTCATCCAGGGCAGCGTGACCTACCGCTATGTCACCAACAAGACCGCGGACTGCGGCACGCGCGATACCTGCCAGGATGTGCAGATCTTCAACGGCACGCGGCCCCCGAAGGTGAGCCCCTAGAGCACAATAGGGCTCCTGGCTCGGTGCTTGCCCTCACACGCTGTCCCCCTGCGAGATGGCGAAAAGCATCCGCTCGCCTCGCGATCCTTCTTCGCGGGGGCGGCTTCTGCTAACCTTCTGCCTTTCCGCAATGTTGTTCTGAGCCCTTCTTGGTACCCAGGGCCACCAACTGAGGAAAGGAGTCCGCGATGACCACGATGGGCCGAAAGAATTGGTTCATGATTCTACTCGTCGGCGCGTCGATGAGTGCCTCCGCTTGCAAGCAAGATGCCCCTTCTACGCAAGGTGCTCCGGGCAGCGGTGGGGCCAAGTCCGGTGGCGGCAGCGGCGGCTCGGGTGGCAATGGCGCGGGCGGCATGGGTGGAGCAGGCGGCAATGGCGCAGGCGGCACGAGCAGCACGGGCGGCGGTTCCGGGGGCAACAGCACGGGCGGCGCCGGTGGAAAGACTGGCGGCGCCGGCGGCAGCGCGGGCGCGGCCAGCGGCGGTAGCGGCGGCAGCGCGGGTAGCAGCGTCGGGGGTGTCGGCGGCAGCGCCGGCGGCAGCGCGGGCTCGGCCAGCGGCGGCAAGAGCGGCACAGGGGGCAACGGCGGCGCGGCAGGCGCTGGCGATGCGTCCGCCGACCTCGCCAAGGCCGACAGCAACGGGCCAGCTCGGTTAGACACCGCCACGGATCCCGCCCCACGAGACACGCCCGCCACGCCTGACGTGGTGGGAACGGACACGGCCTGCGCCGACGGACAGTCGCTTTGCGGCGGCACTTGCATCGACATCACCACCACCACCCACTGCGGTGGGTGCAGCGTGGCCTGCGCCGCCAGCCAGGCCTGCGTCGCGGGCGCGTGCGTGGAGGGTGGCAGCACCGGCAGTGACGGCTGCACCAGCGATCTGGCGCGCAACCTGACCTTGCAGCAGATCGCCGTCTATCAGACGGTGAAGATTCCGGTCATGCAAGACGGTGCCGAGATCGCCACGGCCTCGCGCAAGGCCAGCGTGATCCAAGGACGCAACGGCATGTTCCGGGTTTTCGTAACCCTGGGCAGCGGCTGGACCGCGCGCGAGCTCGCCGCCCGCCTGACCGTGACGCCAGCGGGTGGCCAAGCGGCGCAATACTATTCAAAGAAGACCATCAGTGCTTCGTCGACGGACAGCGACCTCAAGACGACCTTTCAAATCTTTGTTCCACCCAGCGCCATGGCGGCTTCGCTTCGCTATGCCGTCGAGGTTGTGGAGTGCACCACGCAGTCGGGTACGGCGGGGGCGGCGCGCTTCCCGGCGGACGGCGACATTGACCTGGGGGTGAAGAACACGGGGGGCATCAAGATCAAGATCATCCCGATGCAGTTCGACTCGCTCTTGCCCGATACGTCGCCGGCTGCGCTGGCCGTCTACGCCGAAGAGATGAAAGCCGAATATCCCATCAACGACCTTTCCATCACCGTGGGCGACACGCTGACTGCGACCTCGCCCATCGATTGGAGCGGCATGCTGGATCAGGTTCGCGCCAAGCGCACCAGCGACAAGCCAGCCGCGGACGTCTACTACTACGGACTGGTCAAACCCGCGGACTCGCTGCGCACCTACTGCCAGTCCAGTTGCACCACGGGAATCGGATTCGTCGTGACCAGCGCAACCGGCACCACCGCGGGCTCCGGCCGCGCCGCCGTGGGCGTGGGGTTTGTCGACAAATCATCCGCCCAAACCATGACCCACGAGGTGGGCCACAACCACGGGCGCAACCACTCGCCCTGCTCCACCGCCGGCACCATCACCGGGGTGGACGCAAGCTACCCTTACACCAACGGCGCGCTCGGAAGTTGGGGATACGACTACCGCACCCAGGCGCTCCTCGATCCGGCCAAGTACACCGATATCATGGGCTACTGTAGCAACAAGTGGATGAGCGACTACACCTACAGCGGTATCACGACCCGCGTGGCGGCGGTCAACGGTGTCGCCATGGTCTACACCCCCGACTACGCGCTGGCCCCGTGGCGGGTTCTGCTGGTGGACGAGCGCGGGCCACGCTGGGGAATTCCCATCACGGAGAGAGCACCCGCCGAGGGCGATCCCGAGGCAGCGACCATCTACGACGGCACTGGCGCCGAGCTGACCAACGTGACGGTCTATCGAACCGCCATCGGCGACCTTGCGGCCAGCATGTACATGGTCCCCGAGCCGCAGCCCGGTTGGTACGCCGTGGCCGTTGCCGGCGCACCGCCACTGCCCTTCGCCGCGCTGGCTCGCTAGCCCGCATTATTCACGACGATTGGATCACCGACGGACATGCCCCAACAGACTGGCTCTGGGCAGGGAATGGCGGCGGGCTAGTCGATTGTGATGGAAACCCTGGGAGGGTTTCCAAACCTTCCCGCGATGCTACGCTGGCGGCGAAGCCGCCAGGCTCCGCACGCGGTTCGCTAGCCCGCACGGCAATCGACTTGGCACAGCTCATGAACAATGCGGGCTAGCTGCCGCTACCGGGGTCGACAACGTAGTTGCCGCTGCGACCAACACCATTGTCTGATGCGCACGATTTTCCTGGGATGTGCGGTGTTTGCGTTGGGCCGCGACTGGCACGTTTGTCGCAACGCTGGTGGAGAACATGCGCCCTCTCAAGAGTTTGTGTTTCCCGCGCACCTGGCTTTGGGCCGCGATGTCCGCTTGTGCGTGCACCTCGCATCCGGTGGTCGCGGTGCCACCGGTCATCGAAGGGGTCACGACCGTGTCTGTGTCTGAGCCGCCGACGATGGCGTTAGACCTGGTCATCATGATCGATAATTCCAGCTCGATGGCGCCGAAGCAGGAGAAGCTCAAGAAACAACTGCCCAAGCTCATCGCGGAGCTGCGCGATCCCGCTGACGGTACGCTGCCAGACCTTCGCGTGGCCATCACCACCAGCGATCTCGGAACTGGGGGCGTAGCGACCAACGGTTCCTGTGGGCCGAAGCTGCTTGCCGATGGAACAGTCAGCGCCTACGGCGATCGCGGTCGATTCCAGATGGTGGGTGCGTCCGCATGCGGGGTGCAGCCCGGGGCCGCGTGGCTGGAATACACACGGCACCAGCCGGTCAACTACACGGGCGAGATGGAGGATGTCTTTGCCTGCCTGGTCGGCAACCTCGGCTTCTCGGGTTGCGAGCAAGAACACCAACTGCAGGCGTTCGAGTTCGCGCTGGGCCTGGCCAAGGAAGGCAGCGCCTTCCAGACCGCCATGCTTCGGCCGAACGCTTATCTGGGCCTCGTGCTCGTGACCGACGAGGACGACTGTTCGGCGGCCACCAACGACGGCATTTTCGCCGGGAACCCGTCGCTTGGCCATGAATCGCCGAGCCTGCGCTGCGCCACGCGGGCCCATGTCTGCAGCGGCCAGAACCTGGACGTCTTTCCGCCCGGCTATCCAACCAGCGGGCCGTTCGTGGCGCCGCTGGCAAACTGTGCCGCGAGAACGGACGCCTGCCCGAACGCAACCGATGGGACGGGCGGCTTCGATACGTCGGAGCCCACGTACTGCAGCCCGCTCAAGAGCATCACCCACCTGATCGACGAGATCCGAGCGCTGAAAGAGGATCCGGACAACCAAATACTCGCGGTTGGCATTTTCGGCTGGCCTTCCTACGCCCAGATGGCGAAGGCTCGCTACAAGATCGACCAGATTCCCAATCCCAACGCGGGCGAAGGCGCTGTGCCCGGCGGCTTCGATCTCTGGCCGGTTTGCTACGACCCAGACCACCCTCCGGTCGACGACAATGTCTACGATCCCGTTGCGGCGGGTTGGGGTGCAACGCCCGGCCTGCGACTATCGGCCTTCATCGACCAGTTCGGTCAGAACGGTATGAAGGTCAGCATCTGCGAACGCGACTTCGCGCCTGACATGCGCCTACTGCAGCCTACGCGTGAATGGTGGCCACTGTGCCTGGACAAGAAGCTGGTCGATGCAGACACGGCGCGCCCGGGACTTCAACCGGACTGCCGGGTCGTCTACCGCACACCGACCCCGGATCCCTCGGACCCCACGAGGATCATCTACGTCGAAAACCCAGCCTCGATGCCCCTGTGCGATGCCGGGCGCGCGGACGATGAGCAGCCAGTTTACCCGTGCTGGCGGGTCATCAAGGACAGGTCGAAGTGCCCGGACTTTGGCCAGAATCTCGCGGTGCTTCGCGCCCCGGCCGAGCGCCGCATTCCGCTCGAACCCGGTACGAAGACCGAGTTCGTGTGCCGAACCTGCGTGGACCCCGCACCCGCTGTGCCGAGCCCAGGCTGCGACTATTGAGGGGTTCGACGAGCGCTAGGATCTCCGCCGGCGTAGCAGCAGGGCCAGCGCGGCCATGCCCAGGACCATGAAAGGCGCGGGCGTGCTTGAACGCGACGAGGCGATGGCACAGAACCCGGACCCCATGATCTTGAATTCTTCCGCGGCTGGGGCGGCATCCTTGTTGGCGGGCGGCTCGGCGGCGTCTTCTTTCACCACCACCACGGCGGCATCCGGGGTCGGCTCGGGTGCAGGCGGCGCGGTGTCGGGCCCCGGCTCGGGCCCGGCTTGTTGAACGTCCGCCAAGAGATCGGCCAACACATCGTCGAGCTTCACTGCATCGGAGGCTTGGGGCACGTCCCGCGCCACCGTAAGGTCCGGACCTTGCGCATCCAGCTTCTCCACGTCGAGTCCTTCCGCATCGACCGCCCCCGCGTCGATGGTCACAACCAGCGCGCCATCGATAGCAACGGCGGAGCCTGCATCGAGGGCACCCCCGTCAACGCTGCTACCTTCGACCATCCAAGTGTAGGTCGCGGGCGTGGCGTCCGTGTTGCCGGCCGCGTCCGTCGCGCGCACGCCCAGGGTGTGCGAGCCATTGGGCAGCGGCGGGGTGGTGTAGCTGGCGGTGCAAGGTGTCCAGTCGCCCGTGTCGAGCTTGCACGCGAACGTAGCCGGGGTCTCGCTGCTGGTGAAGGTGAAGTCGCCTGTCGCACCGCTGGAAGGATCCGACGGTTTGGTCGCGATAGTCGTGTCTGGGGCGACCGTGTCGATGGTCCAGGTATAGGTGACCGCCGGATCTTCCACGACGACCCCCGCATCCGTGATGGTTTCGGACGCGCGCACGGACAGGGTGTGCGGACCGTCGGCCAGCGTCGGCGTGGTGTAGGCGGCATCGCAGGCCGTCCAGGCACTGGTGTCGAGCTTGCATTCGTAGGTCACCGGGCTCAGCGTATTGGTGAAGGTGAAATCACCCGTCGGGGTCTTCGAAGGATTGGGGGGGAAGGTCGCGATGGTGGTGACTGGAGAGGTGGTGCTGATTCCCCAGGTGTAGGTGGCCGGCGAAGCGTCCACGTTCCCAGCCGCATCCGTCGCCCGTACCGACAGGGTGTGGGCGCCATCGGTCAGGGTCGGTGTGGTGTAGCTGGCGGTGCAGGCCGCCCAGGCCCCCGTGTCGAGCTTGCACTCGAACGTCACCGGGGTCTCGTTGCTGGTGAAGGTGAAGGCACCCGTCGGAGTATTCGAGGGATCGGTTGGCTTGGTCGCGATGGTCGTGTCGGGCGCGACGGTGTCGACGTTCCAGGTGTAGGTGACGGGCGGGTTCTCGACGTTGCCATAGGTAGTGTCGGTCCCGCGCACGGACAAGGTGTACGTGCCGTCCGTCAGCGTGCCCGTGGTGAAGGCCGGGTTGCTTGGGTCTCCGGTATCGCAAGCCGCCCAGGTTCCTGCGCCCGCTGGGGTATCGAGCTTGCACGCGTAGGTCACCGGATTCACGGTGTTGGTAAAGGTGAAACTGCCCGTGGTGACGTTGGTGTGGCTCGCCGGCTTGTTTACGATGGTCGTGACCGGCAAGGCGCCACAGTAAAGGAAGTTGGTGGCGCTGCCCGTGGTCAGACCCGCATTGCCGGCCGTGGCGCCGTCAACCTTGAAGTTTGTCATGACGGCCCGATCCGTCTGTCCCGCCGGCCCGCCGGTGGCCGTCATGGTGGGCGTCCCGCCCGAGACCGCGACATAGCCACCGCCGCCGCCGCCACCAGGTCCTTCGGCCTCGTTGTCCCCACTGCTCCCGACCTGATCGCCACCCTTGCCGCCGTTCACGGAAATGGTGATGGCGCTGAGAGTGGTCGCATGAACAACCACGGTACCGCCGCCGCCACCGCCGCCAGGAGAGTCTCCGCCCCCTGAGACGTAGACAGCATCGACCCCGTCCTCGCCGTTGGCGACGATACTTCCTGCACCGGCAACCGTACCGGCGATGACGAAGACCAAGCCACCGCCGCGTCCGCCGCGGCCAGCGGCAGCATTGTTGCCGTCACCCGCGCCGCCTCCGCCGCCCATGAACAGGCGCGATGTCGGATTGTTCGTCAGGGGGCGTCCGCCCATGCCGCCAACCTGGCGCCGGCAATTGCCTCCCCAGCCTGTGGCACCCGCGCACGTTCCGACATCCTCCGCACCCGGACCGTCCGTCAGCGGATTCTGGGCCACGCTGGAGTAGGTATAGCCGCCACGGCCACCACCCTCGGAATTGGAGCAGGTATTCGCACCGGCGGGGTTGCTGGTATAGCCGTCATCGAGTTGCCAGGCGGATCGCCAGGCCTGCGCGACCGCACATTGCTCCATCACGCCCTGGCCCGTCCAAGCCGCGCCGCTTGGCGCATTGGCGCCGCCTCCGCCGCCGGCATTGTGCGAGTCTCCGCCGCCGCCAGCATTGGCTGGCGCGCCCCGGCCATAGCGGCCGTTGGTGTACTCGCCTTGGTAACCAGCGATACCTTCGCCCTTCTCCGCGCCGTCGGTGTTCGTGGCCCCTCGATAAAGCGTCGTCGCCGTCCCCGTGGGGCCCGTGGCGTTGTCGGCCGCGCCACCGCGGAAGCCCTTGGCGGACACATCAATGCTTCCGCCGAGCTGCAAGGTGGTTTCGGCATGCACCGCCACCACGCCTCCGGTAACACCATCCCACGCGGGCGCGGTGATGGAATTTCCGCTGGCGATGGTCAAGGTCGTGTACTGCGGAACCCGGATGACTTGCGTCTTGCCGGTTCGGCTGTAGCCATTCTTGAGGCCGCAGGCCAGCGTGATCACGCTGCCTGCCTTGCCCTCGACGCCCACGAACTCGTAGCGGCCGGCACTGCCCAAGTTCGTGATCGTGCCGTAGGTGGCAGTGTCCGTCGTGTCGATGGTAGCGCCAGCCATCTGCACAATCAGGAGCAGATCGCCCGCTGAGACAGCGCCTAAGAAGTCGCCATTGACGTCGTTCACCGTGATGGATGTGTCGGTTGCGATGGGATCGGCGGCGCCAGCCAGCGCCGCGTAGCGATTCACAACTGTGTTCGGCGCGGGCACGGGGTAGGCACCGTCCTTGCCCACCACGGCCTGCTTGATGCGCGTCGCTCGCTGCGTGTTGCTCTCAAACAGCGACGGACAGCCAGCGCCTGCCACCAGCAAGAAGACGACCGGCCCCAGCACGAACGTCCGGGCCATTCCACGGCGTAGCGCTGCCTGGATGCGATTGTTGCGTTTCATGGTGACACCTCGCTCTTCCTGCTCGTCTTGTCCACGATCTTGAACTGCACGCGACGGTTCTTCTGTCGGCCTTCCGCCGTGTCGTTGTCGGTCAGAGGCTCTTCCATGCCGTAACCGTGCGACGTCAGACGCCCAGCATCCACATTGCCCTTCTTGACCAGCCACTTGACCACCGCGGCCGCGCGCTTCTCGCTGAGTTTCTGGTTGTACTTCTTGCCACCGCGGTTGTCGGTGTGGCCTTGCACCTCGATCTTGAGGATCTCCGGGTGCTCGGCGAATACCACTGCCACCTGGAAGAGCAAGTCGTCGCTGGCCTTCATGATCACGGCGCTGCCGGTCTTGAACTGCACCTGTTCGAGGATGATGATTTCATTCTCGGTGACCCGCACCGAGGTGGGGCAGCCGTTCTTGGTCGGGTCGGGATCGGCCTTGCCCTTCTCGTACGGGCAGGCATCCACGTCGTCGCGAATACCGTCTCCGTCGGTGTCGGGCGGGCAGCCGTTCTGGGCCGGGTCGTCGCTCCTCACGCCCTTGAGATCCGGACAGGCATCGTCCTTGTCCAGAATGCCGTCGCCATCGCGATCCGGCGGAGGCGGCGGACAGCCGTTCTTCTCGGGATCGTCGCTCTTCACGCCAGGCTCGTCGGGACAGGCATCGTCCTTGTCGTAGATGCCGTCCTTGTCCCGATCCGAGGGTGGAGCCGGCTTCTTGCGCGGCGCCGGCGGCGGGGGCGGCGGAGGTGGCGGCGGAGGCAACGGCGCATAGGCCACGCTGGCCACCACGCGCAGGGTTGGCGTGCCCTCACCACGGGTGATACCGGGACCAGCGCCCAGGCCCATCACCATGGGACCGACGCGCAGACGCGCGCCCAAGATGCCTTCCATGTTGGTGGTGGCTTTGGTGAAACGATCGCTGCCGACCATCACCGTGGTGCCGTAGACCTCGGGGCCGATTTGCAACATGCGGTCGGCGAGAAGCAAGCCGATGGCCGCGCCGAAGGTCATCTCCGTCCCGAGGGCGGGACTGATGATACCCGAGGTGGAGCCGCTGCTCTTCTTCTGGATGTCCACGCCTGCGTTGACCGCGTAGGCGAAGCTGTCGCCCTCGCCGGACAACACGAGCGCGGGCATCCCGTGAACCTCGCCCGAGCTGGTGTACTTGTCTTTGTTGCCCGTAGGAATGAACACGTAGGCTGACAGGCTGAGGCTGGCCAGCGAGCGGTTCTCGCCCAGCAGGCGCACGCGCGCCCCCGCCCGCAGATCGCCCGCGGCCACACCCGAGGGCGAGTTCATCTGCAGCCCGTCGACGGTTGGGTTTTGTCCGTTCGCATACAGCGCGAGCGGCATGTTGGCGAAAATCCACAGGCGATCCCACAGCGCGATGCCCGCGGCGGCATGAACGATGAGCTGGTTCGACACCACGTTGCCGATGGCTTGGTTGTCGCTGGCCCGGTAAAGCACCAGTGGCTTGTAGGCGTAGTCGCCAAGCAACATCAGGCGCGGCGATAGGTCGCCTCCGGGATCGCCGCCCTGCACGCCGAAGAACCTGTCTCCGGCCGGGGCCGGCTGGAACCGATCCAGGGAAATCTGGGCATGCGTCGTTGCACCGACGGCAAGCACCGCGATGAGAGTCGAACCTGCCAAGAGCCGCTTCATCCTAGCGTTTGTCATGTTCACCTAACCAAGGGACAGGGGTTGAGAAGCCGCACTGCACGGAGAGCGGGCATTATAATCCAATTTAGCCCGATCGAAAATGCGCCATTTCACAGACCGGCACGCTGATGGGCGACCTGTGGTACAGAGACGGGGTGAGCGAAGACAAGACGATTCCTGGTGACCAGATCATGCGCAGCCTGATCGAAGGCGGCCGGGTGCGCGTCGTGGTGGCGACCGCGACCCATGCCGTGCGCGAGATGGTCCTGCGCCACCAGACCCTTGGCGTTCCCGCGGTGGCCCTCGGGCGCGGCGCGCTGGCTGG
>Ga0302322_100000863_pt1 | contig 23971 bp, 20 predicted proteins | sample Fen_T0_2_FD_203757 | JGI IMG/M metagenome (GOLD analysis project Ga0302322, IMG submission 203757) | Peat permafrost microbial communities from Stordalen Mire near Abisko, Sweden - Fen_T0_2 | ecosystem: Environmental > Terrestrial > Soil > Wetlands > Permafrost | place: Sweden: Abisko...
ACCGCGAACCACGACACCACCGCGGTGATGGGGGCGACGGCCACGACACCGAACCGAACCGCGATCCACAACGGCCCGATCAGGACGAGGTACGGCCAGCCGAGCAGCCCGGCATTGCCGGGCGTCACGACCCGGAACATGAACACGCAGATCTCGACCGTGAAGAGCAGGACGAGGCCGTACTCCACCACCGAGCGCCACGAGCGGATGCGCGGAATCCGCGCGGTCATGAACACCGGCGCGATGCACAGCAGCCCGAAGACGTCGTCGGTCGCCCAGGTGCGCACGATGTGGAAGAACTCATCGATGGAGGGATCCCCCCAGCGCAGCAGTATGGCGACCAGACAGGACGCGACCAGCCCGGCGATAACCGCCAGCGCGACCAGCACGAGCACATCCTGGGGGGATGCCAGACGCCAGGCGTCGAGTCGTTGCAGGCTCACGATGAGCAGCGCCATCTCGACGGCGATCACCACGGCGATCGCCGCAACCACCGGTGGGCCTGCCTCGACAACGAGGAAACGCAACGTCACGCCGACGAAGGCGCCGAGTCCGACGATCGGAGCGACCCGGGCGTCGAAGCGGACGGCCACGCCGACGACGATTCCCGTGACGAGGCCGAGGAGGAGCTCATCGCTGGCACCCGACAGCAGCCCGGGCGCCAGGGCAGGCAGCAGGAAGAACAGGGCCGCGCTTGCCACCGCGCCGACGGCGGCCGCCGTCCATGGGTAGTTGGACCATGAGGAAGCCGCGCGGGTCGAACCTGAGGCCGCCCGGCGAAGCAGCATGACCCACCCCCATGGCGTTGGCTGCGAGAATACCGCCGATGGGTAGGGCGGGTCCTGACTTCACATCGGCGTAACACCGCCTCATTAGGATTCATCCGCACCCAACGGGCCGCTGACACCTCCGACCCCACGAAGGACGCCCATGCGCAAGCTGCTCATCGCCAACCGAGGCGAGATCGCGATCCGCGCAGCGCGGGCGGCGCGAGAACTGGGCATCACGTCCGTCGCGATCTACAGCGCCGAGGACCGAAGCGCACTGCACCGGCTCATCGCCGACGAGGCGTACCAGATCGGCGAGGCCGGTCACCCGGTCCGCACCTACCTCGACATCCCGGCCATCATCGACATCGCCCTGCGCTCCGGCGCCGATGCCGTGTACCCGGGGTACGGGTTCCTGTCGGAGTCCGCGGTGTTCGCGCAGGCCGTCATCGACGCCGGACTCACGTGGGTCGGCCCCACGCCGGAAACGCTGATCCTGACCGGAGACAAGGTCCGCGGACGCGACTCCGCGACGCGGGCCGGCGTGCCGGTTCTGGGGGCCTCCGGCCCGGTGGCATCGCTCGCCGAGGCACTGAGCGAGGCGGACCGCATCGGGTACCCCGTCTTCATCAAGGCCTCGGGAGGCGGCGGCGGTCGCGGACTGCGTCGCGTCGACAATGCGGAGGCGGCCTCGCTGGTGTTCGATGCGGCCCGTCGCGAGGCCGCTGCCGCATTCGGCGACGACACGCTGTTCGTCGAGCAGGCGGTCATCCGGCCGCGCCATGTGGAGGTCCAGATCCTCGCCGACGGCGTCGGCAACATCGTGCACCTCTACGAGCGTGACTGCTCCGTCCAACGGCGCCACCAGAAGGTCGTCGAGATCGCGCCGGCGCCGGGGCTGCCCCGTGAACTCGTCGAGCGCCTCTGCTCCGATGCCGTCGCCTTCGCCCGCGAGGTGTCGTACAAGGCCGCGGGCACCGTCGAGTTCCTCATCTGGACCGACCCGAACGAACGCGCTGCCGCCCATGTCGCCGGCTACGGCTACGCCTTCATCGAGATGAACCCGCGCATCCAGGTCGAGCACACCGTCACCGAGGAGGTGACCGGCGTCGACCTCGTCCTGTCCCAGCTGCGCATCGCCAGTGGCGAGACGCTGCCGGATCTCGGGATCGCGCAGGAGGGCATCAGCGTCCAGCGCAGCGCGATCCAGTGCCGATTGACCACCGAGGATCCCGCCGACGAGTTCCGCCCCTCCACCGGGACCATCGTCTTCTACCGCTCCCCCGGCGGCCCGGGCGTACGCCTCGACGGGGCGACGTACGGCGGCGCCGACGTCACCCCGTTCTACGACTCGCTCCTGGTCAAGCTCACCACGAGCGGCGCCGACTTCTCCAGTGCCGCCCGCCGGGCGCGACGCGCGCTGTCGGAGTTCCAGGTCCGCGGCGTCTCGACGAATGTCAGCTTCCTGCGGGCACTTCTGAGCGACCCGGACTTCCTCTCCGGCGACCTGACCACCGCCTTCCTCGACGAGCATCCTGAACTCGTGTCCGCGCAGCCGGGCTCGACCCTCGGCGCTGCTTCCGGCCTCCTGCTGCGCCTCGCGGAGGTGACGGTCAATCGCCCCAACGGCGAGTCGCGGGTGACGGTCCACGAGCCGGCGGAGCTGCTGCCCGCGAGCCTCGCACCGGCAAGCGCTCCGTCCATCACCGCCAAGCAGGTGCTCGATTCGTCCGGGCCGGACGCACTCGCCACGTGGCTCCGCGAACTGGACCACGTGGCCGTGACCGACACGACGCTGCGCGATGCCCACCAATCGCTGCTCGCCACCCGACTGCGCACGCGCGACCTCGTCGCCGGTGCGCGAGCACAGGGCACACTCCTGCCCGGATTGTTCAGCCTCGAGTGCTGGGGCGGCGCCACCTTCGACGCCGCACTCCGCTTCCTCGGCGACGACCCTTGGGATCGCCTGGCGCAGCTGCGTGCTGCCGCCCCCGGCGTACTCACACAGATGCTCATCCGTGGTCGCAACGCGCTCGGGTACGCCCCCTACCCCGCCGACGTGGTCACCGCCTTCGTCGCGGAGTCCCGCGCGACGGGGATGGACGTCTTCCGCGTGTTCGATGCGCTCAACAGCGTCGAGAAGACCCGGCCGGTCATCGACGCCGTGCGCGAGCACGGGGGCTACGCCGAGGGTGCCATCTGCTATACGGCCGACCTGCTGGATCCCGGTGAGGCCGTCTACACGCTGGACTACTACCTGCGCATCGCCGACGAGTATGTCGCGGCCGGTGCCCACGGCCTGGCGATCAAGGACATGGCAGGGCTGCTCCGGCCACCGGCCGCGCACGTCCTCGTCGAGGCCCTTCGTTCACGTTTCGATGTGCCCGTTCGACTGCACACGCACGACACCGCGGGGGGCCAGCTCGCCACCTACCTCACTGCGATCGACGCCGGTGTCGACGGCGTGGACTGCGCCTCGGCACCCCTGGCATCGGGAGGCAGCCAGCCGAGCCTCGGCGCCCTGCTTGCGGCCGCGGCGGGTCAGCCGCGCGATCCAGCGGCCGCCGGGGGCCTGCACCTGGCCGACGCCGCGCGCCTGGAGCCGTACTGGAACGCCGTTCGCGACCTGTACGCCCCGTTCGAGGCCGGGCAGCGGTCCCCGGCGACCAGCGTCTACCGCCACGAGGTCCCCGGAGGGCAGCTCTCCAACCTCCGGGCGCAGGCGGACGCCCTTGGGGTCGGAGGGCGATTCAGCGAGGTCCTCGAGGCGTACCACGACGCCAACCTCCTGCTCGGCAGGCCCGTCAAGGTGACCCCCAGCAGCAAGGTCGTCGGCGATCTCGCCGTCTGGATGGTCGCCGCCGGCGTGACCCGCGACGATCTTCTGGCCGAGCCCGCCCGGCACGACCTCCCGGCCTCCGTCATCGCCTTCCTGCAGGGCCAGCTCGGCGTCCCCGAGGGCGGATTCCTCGAGCCGTTCACCAGCCAGGTCCTCGCCGGCAAGCCGCCGCTGAAGGACCCGGTCTTCAACTCCGACGACCGTGCTGCCCTCCAGAGCCCGTCGACCCGGCAGTCCGCCCTCACCCGCCTGATGCTGCCTGCCGAGGCGAAGGCCTTCGAGTCCGCCCGCCGAACCTACGGCGACGTTTCGCTCCTGCCGACGCACGCCTACCTGTACGGACTGCGCACCGGCACCACCGAGGTCATCGACGTCTCCGCGGGCCGGCAGATGTTCGTCGTGCTCGACGCCATCGGCGAACTGGACGACACCGGACGCCGCAGCGTCCACCTGCGCGCGAACGGCGAGCCGATCGTCCTTCGCGTACTCGACGAGCGCGCACCGGCCTCAGTCTCGACCCATCCGAAAGCAGAGCCCGGCAACCCGGCCCATCTGGGCGCTTCCGTCCCGGGCGTCATCAGCGTGACCGTCAAGGTGGGCGACCAGGTGCAGGCGGGCGACCGCGTGGCGATCATCGAGGCGATGAAGATGGAATCGGCCGTCACGGCCGGCACGGCGGGTACGGTGGAATCCGTGCACGTCAAGGACAAGTCGCAGGTCGAGCCCGGTGACCTCGTCGTCACCCTCACTCCGGCGCCTCCCGCATGACGACCACCGGCGACTACACGTCCGCGGCGCTCGCTGAGCAGGCTGCCCAGTGCGCGCTGCATAGATTCACGATCGATGATGCCGTGCACCTGGGGCTCCTGGCCACAGAGCGCGCCACGGCTGGTGCCCTTCCCCTCGTGATCGAGGTCCATCACCTCGGGCGCATCGCCTACCGCGTCGCACTGCCCGGATCACAGGCGGAGTCGGACGACTGGATCACGCGCAAGGCGCGGGTGGTGAGCCGCTTCGAGATGTCCACGCTCGCTGTGCGAGTCAAGTACGAGGAGCGCGGCACCACCTTCAACGAATCCACCGGGCTGTCCGAGCTCGAGTACGCGGCGCACGGCGGTGGCTTCCCCATCACGGTGCCGAGCGTCGGGATCGTCGGCGCCTTCTTCGCGTCCGGACTCCCCCAGGTCGACGACCACGAGTTCCTGGTGTCGTGCCTCGTCGCCTTCAAGGAGCAGCAGGGCTAGCCCTCAGTCGGGCAGTGAACGCCACGAGCGCTCCCGAATTCGCTGCACCAGTGCCTCGTGCGGCCAGTCCTCGAGCAGGGCCTTAGTCACGAGATCGGCCTGCGTCGGCGGGGCAAGCCCGCCGATGGGCTGGTCGCGGTCGAGGTTCGTCGGGAAGGCGTACCCCTCGGCGCTCGCAGCGATGACATTGTCGATCTCCCGCCGATCCCGGCCCTCCGCCACGTGCGCCTTGCGCAGGTCGTCGTAGATCGCTGTGACGATCAGCTCCCGGTCGACCGACTCCATTGCCCTGCCGAAGGCCGACGACACCTGCAGGAGGTTCGCCATGCGACGGACATCGGCCGTCTGATTGGTGCCCGCGGCATGGAACAGGGCCGGGTTGAAGAAGACCACATCACCCTTGGCCAGGGGCAGCTGCACGTGGCTGTTCTCGAAGTGCTCGCGGAACTGCGGAAGCCGCCAGGCGAGATATCCGTGCTCGTACTTCTGCGAGTGGGGCAGGTAGAGCGTCGGCCCGCTCTCCACCGGCATGTCGCAATGCGCGACGGCGCCCTGCAGGGTGAGTACCGCCGACAGCCGGTGGGCGTGGGCCGGGAATCTCTCCCCGACATCGTTGGACTGGAACCCCAGGTGGTAGTCGCGGTGCACCTTCTGAGCCTGCCCGCCCGGATTGACGACATTGACCTGGGACGTGATCTGGTAGGCGGGCCCGAGCCACGCCTCCGAGACCGCCGCCACGACGTCGTTCGCGTAGTACGAGACGAAGAGGTCGGGTGCGCGAACCGCGAGCTTCTGCAGGGCATTCCAGATGCGGTCATTGGCTCCGGGACGACCGAAGTGGTCGCCGGCCGCACCGCCGGCTGCGTGCTCCTCGGCGATGATCTCCTCGAACACGCGCGTCACGGCATCGACGACTGTCGTGTCCTCATAGGCGCCTTGGAACACCGCGATGCCCGGACCATCGGACAGTGCGGCCACGACCTCCGCCTGAACAGCGCGACGCTCAGCACGCAACGGCTGGCGCAGATCGGCCATCCGGTACACGACCACACCTGACTCGACCGCGCTGGCGTACGGATAGTCGGCGATGCTCGTACCAGCCGACACGATGTCGAGCAGGTCCTCAAGGCGGCAGTCGGCGGTCGACAGCCACGCGTCCGCAGGGGTCACGCGCTCGTCAGCGGCAGGCGTGGGTCCACATCCTGCTCGACCCACGTCTGGCGGACCCAGGCGTGCGACGGGTCGTCACAGATGCGCCATGCGCGCTCAGCGCCGCCGCCTGCCATGACGTTGAGGTAGTACAGGTCGTACCCGGGCGCCGCGATCGACGGCCCGTGCCAGCCGTGCGGGATGAGCACGGTGTCGCCGGTGCGGACCTCGGCCAGCACGTCGATCGGTCGCTCCGCCGTGCCGTAGACGCGCTGATAGGCCATCCCCGGGCCGCTGGGGCCATCGGCCACCTCGAAGTAGTAGATCTCCTCTAGGGCGGTCTCCGTCTCGGTCTCCTGGTCGTGCTTGTGCGGTGGGTAGGACGACCAGTTGCCGCCCGGGGTGAGGACCTCGCAGGCGATCAGCCGATCGGCTTCGAACGTGTCCGGGGTGCAGAAGTTGTTGACCTGCCGCGATGCCGACCCGGCTCCGCGCAGTTCCACGGAGACCTCCGACGCCGGCACGTACCTGAAGGGCAGCTCTCGTCCAGCTCGCGCGGTCGGAAGGGCGAAGCGCCCTCCGTCATCGCTGGACACCATGGCGGCACGTCCGGCACCGATGTAGGCGAAGTCCGTGACCGCTTGGAACACGCTCGCGCGGCCCTGGAGCAGGGCCTCCTCAGCGCCGCAGTGCACCACGAAGGAACCGGAAAGCGGGAGCACGATCATCTCGTTGGCCTGGGTGTCGAACGAGAGGGCGTCGCCAGGTCCGAGCTCGACGACCCGTAGTCCCGACCATGTCCATGCCGCATTGTGCGGTGTGACATCGACCTTCACAGGATGGGTCGACTCGGCATCGGCTCGCCTGACGAACTGACTCTCCGTCATGCTGACGGCTCCTTCCGGGGGACAGGATCACCACCATGCACCAAACCGGGTGGCGATTTCGACCGCTGGCGGAAGATCGCGGGCTGATCCCACGCCGAAACGCCGATCGCGATGACGTCGAATGCGGCCTCCATGACTCAGGAGTCAGCCGTGCACCGTCACGCCGTTCCACTATTGAATAGGATGTCAATACATAAGTGCAATGAGTCATTCGGCATAGAATGAGGCATGACCCTCGACCTGGTCCTCGATCGCCGCAGCCCGGTCCCGCTGTACTACCAGCTGTCGCAGGAGCTGGAACGCGCCATCAGCGCGGGCGAACTCAAGCCCGGCGACCGGATCGAGACCGAGGTCGAGATCTCCGAGCGCTACGGCCTCAGCCGCCCGACGGTCCGCCAGGCGATCCAGGAACTGGTCAACAAGGGCCTGCTCGTCCGACGGCGCGGCGTCGGGACGCAGGTCGTCCACGCGCAACTACGTCGCCCCGTCGAGCTGACGAGCCTGTACGACGATCTCACCCGCGCGAAGCACGAGCCGCGCACCACGGTGCTGAAGCTTGCCCGCCAACGGGCGAAGCCCGTGGTGGCGGAGTCGCTCAACATCGATGAGGGGGCCGAGGTTCTGTACCTCGAGCGGGTCCGCTTCGACGGAGCCCAGCCGCTCGCGCTCATGCACAACTGGCTGCCGGGCGACCTCATCGACACCACCATCGAGGAACTGGAGTCCGCCGGGCTGTACGAACTGCTGCGTCGCTCGGGCGTGCAGATGCGGATCGCCAACCAGCGCATCGGTGCGCGAGGTGCCTCGACCGCGGAGGCCCGACTGCTCAAGGTCAAGTCCGGCGCCCCGCTGCTGACGATGGAGCGCATCACGTTCGACGACACCGGCCGTGCCATCGAGTACGCGACGCACAGCTATCGGGCAGATTCGTACTCCTTCGAGACGACGCTCGTCGAGCGCTGAACCTGACTACTTGTCGGGATTCGGCAGCAGGATGTCGCGGACGAGGGACTCGAGGTCATTGTTCGCCTGGAGGAACTGCCGCAGTGTCCGCGCCGTGGCTCCGTACTGCGTGAACTCCGACGCCGCCAGTCCATCCTCGTCGTAGGCCTTGCGGAACTCCGCGAAGTTGTCGTACAGGGCCGCGACGACTCCCGGGTCGACCGGGTCGTTGAGGCGGTGACTCGGCTCGATCCCACTGGCATTGAGCCGCTTCTGCCATCCGAAGGGCGGTGAGATCACCACGTTGCCGCCGATGAACTGACTCCAGTGCATGTGGTTGCGGAAGGCCGCCGACAGGAGGCGCGTGCGGTAGCCGCGCTCCTGGTAGATGGCGTATGCCTTCTTGAAGACCGCGACACCCGCCCACTCCGTGATTCCCGGGTCGACGGTGATCTGGTCCTTCTCCGCGGAGACGCGCATCCAGTCGTCGGTGCGGCCCACCATGATCGTGCAGACCGGCCCCATCCGGCTGATGTCCAGCCCCTCCGCCTCGCGACGGCGCAGGCCACGCTCGACCGCCTCGGCGACCGCGATCGCCTGCGGAAGGGTGAACGAGACTGTCGCGTTGATGCTCACGCCCCGGTACGTCGCCTCCTCGAAGGCCTCGGCACCCGCCGTGGTGACCGGGATCTTGACGATCATGTTCGGCGCCAGTTCACTGAACTCGACGGCCTGCTCGACGAGCGCCGCCGTGTTGCGGTAGTTCCGCGGATCGGTCTGGATCGACAGCCGGCCGTTGACTCCCTGGTAGCGCTCGAACGCGGGCAGGAGCAGGTGCGCCGCTTCGACAGACAGTCGCTTCACCATCGCCCAGCCGATCTCCTCCTCGGTCTGGGTCGGATGGTCGGCCGCATACTGACGGATCCGCTCGGACCACGTCGGCAGGTCCGCCTTGAGTGCGGACAGGGCGATGACCGGGTTGCAGGTCGCCCCCACCGCTCCCCAGCCGATCGCCTGCTCGAGTTCACGTGGGTCGGCGGAGTCGTTCCACAGGCAGGTCGGGCTGTCCTGGGTCATGCGGAGCAGGGGTGAATCGGTCATCGGGTCCTCGCAGGGCAGAAGGAAGTCGGGAGAGCGATCGGGGGATCAGGACTGAGTCGGGAAGCCGAGGTTGATCCCGCCGTGGCTGGGATCGAGCCAGCGGCTCGTGACGACCTTGCCGCGCGTGAAGAAGTGCACGCCTTCGGCGCCGTGGGCATGAGTGTCGCCGAAGAGGCTGGCCTTCCAGCCGCCGAACGAGTAGTAGGCCATCGGCACCGGGATCGGCACGTTGACGCCGATCATGCCGACCTCGATCTCGTTCTGGAAGCGCCGGGCCGCTCCACCGTCGTTGGTGAAGATCGCGGTGCCGTTGCCGTACGGGTGGTCGTTGATCAGCTGCACCCCGGCCTCGTAGGACGGCACCCGCACCACGCTGAGCACCGGGCCGAAGATCTCGTCGGTGTAGATGCTCATGTCCGTGGTCACGTGGTCGAACAACGTCGGCAGCAGCCAGAAGCCGGCCTCGTCACCGTCGACATCGATGTCGCGACCGTCGACCACCAGGGTCGCACCCGACGCCTCGCCTGCGTCGACGTACGACTTGACCTTGTCGCGGTGGACCCCCGTGACGAGCGGTCCCATGTCCGTGCCGCGGCGGCCGTCACCGGTGCGCAGCGACGGCATGCGCTCGGCGATCTTGGCGACCAGTTCGTCGCCGATGGGCTCGACGGCCAGCACGACGGAGATCGCCATGCAGCGCTCCCCCGCCGAACCGAAGCCGGCATTGACGGCCTGGTCGGCCGCGAGGTCCAGGTCGGCGTCCGGCAGCACCAGCATGTGGTTCTTGGCGCCACCGAGGGCCTGGACCCGCTTGCCGTTCCTGGTTCCCGTCTCGTAGATGTACTGCGCAATGGGCGTGGATCCGACGAACGAGATGCTCTTGACGTCGCGGTTCTCGAGCAGTGCGTCGACCGCCTCCTTGTCGCCGTGGACGACGTTGAAGACACCGTCAGGAAGGCCGGCCTCCTTCCACATCTCGGCGATGAGCATGATCGCCGACGGGTCCTTCTCGCTGGGCTTCACGATCACCGTGTTGCCGGTCGCGATCGCGATCGGGAAGAACCACATCGGCACCATGGCTGGGAAGTTGAACGGCGAGATGATGCCTACGACGCCCAGCGGCTGGCGGATCGAGTACACGTCGACTCCCGTCGACACGCCCTCGGAGAAGCCGCCCTTCATCAGGTGCGGGATGCCGCAGGCGAACTCGACGACCTCCTGGCCGCGAGTGACCTCGCCGAGGGCATCGCTGAGTACCTTGCCGTGCTCCTCGGTGATGAGCGCCGCCACCTTCTCCTTGTTGGCGTTCAGCAGCTCGCGGAAGGCGAAGAGCACCTGGGCCCGCTTCGTGAGCGACGCATCTCGCCATGCCGGGAACGCGCCCTTGGCGACCTTGACGGCCTCGTCGAGGGTGGCGCGCGAGGCGAAGTCAACCGTCTTGGTCACCTTCCCGGTCGCAGGGTCGTAGACGTCGCCCGAGCGGTCGGCGACACCGTCCCAGTACTGGCCGTTGATCCAGTGGGTGACGCGAGCGGTCATGTTCTGTTCCTTCGTTTCGTGTGCCGGGTGATGGGTCAGGACAAGTCCATGATGGTGCTACTTCCAGAGGGCGCGCTGGTGTGCCTTGCCCTCGAGCAGCTCGGCTCGGGCGGCGGCCACCTGCGGGCGCTGGCTCACCTCGGGGACGCCGACCTCCCAGAACGAGCCACCTTCGCTCCACGCGTGCTTGGCCACCTCGGTGACGATGACGTGCACACCGGGCGTGCCCTTCGTCTCGCGCAACGCGACCTCGAGCTCGGTCAGACCCATGACGGTCCGGGCATCCGCTCCCATGCCAGCAGCGATCGCCGCGAAGTCGATGGCCGGCGGCTCGGGATGGTCGTCGTCGGCCAGCATCGTCTTGAACGACGCCGCCCCATGGCCCAACTGCAGGCGCTCGATGACGTTGAAGCCGCCGTTGTCGCACACGATGAGCGTGAGGTCGGTGCGCGTGAGGACGGCGCTGTAGATGTCCATCGGCAGCATCATGAAGGAGCCGTCGCCTAAGAACCCGTACACCGTCGAGCCCGGATTCGACACGGCCCGCTCCATGGCCGCTCCCCACGTGCCGCTGATCTCGTAGCCCATGCAGGAGAAGCCGTACTCGCAGTCGAAGGTGGCCACGCCCTTGCTGTTCCAGTTCATCACGAGCTCGCCCGCGAGCCCGCCGGAGGAGGTGACGACGTAGTCGGAGTCGGTCGCGACCTGATTGACGACACCGATCACCTGCGCGTAGGTCGGAGTGGAGGCATCGGTGTGGGACTGCCGCTCCGCCAGGCCGTCCCTCTGCGCCTTGACCGACGCCTGGGCCTTGACGAGCCACCCCATCGGGGCCGTCCAGCCGCCGAGCGCCGCCGCGAGGTCATTGAGTCCCTCACGGGCGTCGCCGATGACCGGCAGGGCACCGCGCTTGACGGCGTCGAAGCGCGCGACATTGAGGCCGATCAGCCGCACGTCGGGGTTCTTGAAGACGGTCCCCGACTCCGTGGTGAAGTCCTGCAGCCGCGTCCCAACCGCGAGCACCACGTCGGGCTGCCAGGCGATGTCCTGGCCGGCCTGCTCCCCGAAGACGCCGATCGGTCCGGCGAAGGTCTCGTCGCTGCTCGGAAGCGAGGACTTCCCCGCGACGGACTCCATGACCGGGATCCCGAACCGGTGGGCGAACTCGGCGAGCTCACGCTCCGCCAACGAGTAGTGCACCCCTCCGCCCGCGACGATGAGCGGCTGCTTGGCGGCCTTGAGGACCTCGGCCGCAGCAGCGACCTGGTCGCGCGAGGGGCGGGATCGACGAATGCGGTGCACGACCGGCTCGAAGAAGGAGGTCGGGAAGTTGAATGCCTCGGCCTGGACATCCTGCGGGAGGGCGATCGTCACCGGGCCGCAGTCCGCCGGATCGAGCAGAACTCCGACCGCCTGAGGCAGGGTGCTCAGCAGTTGCGACGGCCGGGTGATGCGGTCCCAGTACCGGCTCACGGTGCGCAGCGCATCATTCGAGGTGTCGCTAGGAGAGGTGAAGTGCTCGATCTGCTGGAGCACGGGGTCGGGCTCGCGCGACTGGAAGGTGTCGCCGGGCAGCAGGAGGAGCGGCAGCCGGTTGGCCATGGCCACGCCGGCCGCGGGCACGGTGTTGAGGGCGCCTGGTCCCACCGACGTCGTCACTGCCATCACCTGTCGGCGTCGGGCCGCCTTGGCATAGCCGACCGCGGCCAGCGCCATGGCCTCCTCGTTCTGGCCCCTGATCGTGCGGATCTCATCGCGGTGGAGCTCGAGCGCCTCGCCGAGGCCCAGTGCATTGCCGTGACCGAAGATCGCGAACACCCCGCCGATGAGCGGGAGGGTCGCACCGGTGCGGTCGTCCTCGATGCGCTGGGCGATGAGGAAGCGGACGAGCGCCTCCGCGGTCGTCAGCCGGACCGTGGACATGCGAGCCGCCTCTCGTTCGGGATGTGCCCAGCCTAGCAGGAGCCATGAATTAGTCAATATGTCATTACATTGTTGTACGGACGCTGCGGTGGGTGCGAGGCACTCATCCCGCCGACCGTCGGCGAGCGTAGTGTCGGGCGCCACACGCGGAATGGGACGGAGTTGCCATGCACGGACGGGGAACGGCCATCGTCACGGGGGCCAGCAGCGGCATCGGCCGAGCCACGGCCATTGCGCTGGCCAAGGCCGGCTTCAGCGTGATCGCCTGCGCCCGAAGGGCGGATCGGCTCGCCGAGCTGGCGCATGCTCACGAGGCGATCTCCGCATGGCCCCTCGATGTCACTGACCAGGCGAGCGTGGACGCCCTCGCTGAGCACGTGGCGGCCATGGACGTCACGACCCTGGTGGCGAATGCGGGAGGGGCCTTCGACGCGTCGACGATCGCGGAAGCCGATATCGCGAGCTGGTCGCAGGCACATGAGGTCAACGTCCTCGGCACTGTCCGCACGATCAGGGCCCTGCTCCCCCACCTGATCGCGTCGACGCGCGGCCTGATCGTGCTGATGGGCTCCACTGCCGGAATGGTGACGTACGAGAACGGCGGCAGCTACACGGCCGCGAAGCACGCCGTGCATGCCATCGCCGGCACGCTGCGGCTGGAGCTCAGCGGTCAGCCGGTGCGCGTGTGCGAGCTCGCGCCGGGAATGGTGCGCACGGACGAGTTCGCCGTGAACCGCTTCGGCGGTGATCCGACTCGAGCCGCGAAGGTTTACGAGGGCGTCGCCGAGCCCCTGACGGCCGATGACATCGCCGACGCCGTGGAGTGGGTGGCCACGCGCAAGCCACACGTGAACGTCGACCTGATGGTGCTGCGACCGTTGGCGCAGGCAGCGCAGCACAAGGTGTACCGCGTCGTCAGCGAGGAGTGAGCGCAGGTCAGCCGACGACGCGGCCGACACCGCTGAAGCGGTCGCCGTACCACGGGCCGAGGAAGTCGATCAGCTGCACGCCGGCGCTGGGATTCGACGCGCTGACCATCTTCCCGCCGCCGACATAGATGCCCACGTGGTGCGCGCCGCTGCCGAAGTAGAAGACGAGGTCGCCGGGCTGGATCTCGCTCACCGGAACGCGTCGGGTCTCGTCGAACTGGGCGTAGCTCAGGTGCGACAAGGACACGCCGGCCTGCTTCCAGGCGGTCATCGTCAGGCCCGAGCAGTCGAACGCGTCCGGTCCGGCCGCGGCCGCCACGTAGTTGTCGCCGACCTGGGCGAGCGCGTACTGAACCGCGATGGCCGCCCGGCCGCCCCCGCTGAACCCGCCACCGGACGCGGCCGGCCCGTTGTCCTGGGCGCCCGAGGACGAGGAGCCCGAGTCGGTCGATCCGCCGGCGGCAGCACTGCTGGCGCCGGAGTCCTGCGTTCCCGGGTCCTGCGTGCCGGATGTGGTCGGGCTGGCATCCTGGCCGACGGGGTTACTGGCATTGCCGGTGTCGGCGCTGTTGCCGCCGTTGCCCTGCGGCTGCTGGCGCGCTGCTGCAGCAACCGCGGCGGCAGCCGCCATCTGCTGTCGACGCTGCTGGGCCGCGAGCTCCTCGAGCCGCTTTCGCTCCTCGGCCTGCAACGAGGAGAGGACGTCCTGCGCGGCCTGCAACTGGCCGGCAGCGTCCGCCTGTGCGGCCTGCATCTCCTGGGAGGTCTGCGTTGCCGCACTCTCCCGATCGGTGATCTCCGCCTCGGTCTGGGCCAGGCGCAGTCGCGCGGTCTGAGTCTGCCGGAGCTGGTCGACCTGCGACTGCTCCAGCTGACCCATGACGGCGGCCTGGGCGAGGAACTGCGCCGGGTCGTCGGCGAGGAGCACCTGCAGGGCCGGGTCGAAGCCCCCTGCGGAGTACACGGCTCGGGCGATGTCGTTGATGCTGCCGGTGAGCGCAGCCAGATCGGCCCTCTCGCGGTCGGCCCGGCTCTTGATCGCGCCGAGGTCGGACTGGATGCCCTGCAGCTTGATCTGCGCCGCATTCGCCCGCTCGGTCGCGGCCTCGGCCTTCATCTGCAGGTCCTGGACCTCGGCCTGCACCTGCTGGATGTCCCGGGTCGGGGCGGCCGACACGCTGGAGACCACTGAGCCGGTCAGGAAGAGGGCTCCCGTCACCAGTCCGGCAAGGGCCGCTCTCCTCATCCGCATCCCTCCACCATGCCCAATGCCGGAGGGTGCTCCGTGCCAGGAATCATGAAGATTTGATGAAGATCATGACCGCTGAGAGGGAGAATGGGGCCGTGCCCGAGGCAGCGCTCGTCCTCATCGTCGACGACGAGCGTCCCCTGGTGGGGGTCATCGCCTCACACCTGGAGCGTGAGGGGTTCGCCGTCCTCGAGGCGTACGACGGACCCGGCGCCGTCGAGGCGGCCGAACACCACCGACCTGACCTGATTCTCCTCGACATCGGGCTGCCAGGTTTCGACGGGATCGAGGCCTGCCGCCAGATCAGGGAGTTCTCGGACGCGTACATCGTCATGCTGACCGCGCGCGATGAGGAGGCGGACAAGGTTGAGGCCCTGACAGCCGGAGCGGACGACTATGTCGTGAAGCCGTTCTCGGCGCGAGAGCTCATCGCGAGGCTGCAGGCCATGCTCCGACGCCCGCGCACCGATGGGCGCGAAGTGGTCGCTCCCGTGTGGTTGCGCGATCTTCGGGTCGACCTGGCCGGACGACTGGTCCATCGGGGCCACCACGACATCGCGCTGACCCGAACGGAGTTCGAGCTGCTCGCGACCCTGCTGGCTCGACGTGGCACCGCCCTCACGAGGCGACAGCTGCTCGACGCGGTCTGGGGATCGGAGTGGTTCGGCGACGAGCAGGTCGTTGACGTGCACGTCGGCCACCTGCGCCGCAAGCTCGGCGACGACGCTGCCCGACAGCGCTACGTGCGCACCGTTCGAGGGGTGGGGTACGCGATCGCGCGACCGTGACCGACCACCTCCGCAGTACGACACGCCGAAGATGCTCACGAGAGCGTTGCTTCCCAATGCAGACGAAACGTACGAGAGTGACCCTGAACGCCTGAACACCATCGGAGGAGGAGCGAGATGTCTCAAGCAACTCAGGCCGCGCCCGCGGCGACCCACGACAAGCACGGGGTCGGCACTGCCAAGTGGATCAGCATCGTGGTCATGATCATCGGTGCCGTCATGGTGATCGCCGGCGCCGTCACGTATGGAACGGTGAGCGCGACGCTCGCGGACGAGAAGATCGTCGTGGCCGACGACGCCACCTGTCTCGCGGGCCAGAACGTGGCCGGCCCGTTCGCGGCCTTCTGCCAGGCCGAGATCATCGCTCATCACGCTCAGGAGGCGACGGGCGGCAAGACCTACGCCGAACTGGGCCGTGATGATCCGTTGCGCCAGACCGCGATGACGGCATCGTTCCTGCGCGCCTCGCTGTTCACCTCTGTCGTCGCGTTCGGCGTAGCGGCCATGGCGATCGGCATCGGGATCGTGTTCATCCTCATCGGCGTGGCGATCTTGAACCTCGCGGGTCGCCTCGGCGGCGCCAAGGCCGCTTAGCGACAGTCCACGAACGCGCGTGAGGGGCGGGATCCGACCGGATCCCGCCCCTCAACTTGCTTGAGGTCACTCAGCAGGCGAGTGCCAGGTGCTGGTGGGATGTGGTGTCGTCACCGAGGGCGAGGAAGACGCGGGTCGAGACGCGGGCGAAGGCGCGGACGCGGGCCGGAGCCGGCTCGCGGTCGTCCACCATGACGTCGACGAGCAGGGTGTTCACGCCGAGGTCGCGGGCGTCGCGTCCCAGTTGCGTGAGGGAGGCGGGGTCGGCATCGATGCCCCGGGTGGCGATGGCGATGCTCAGGGACTCGATCGAGTGGGTCGTGGTCATGGGGTTCTCCTTCGTGTGCCTTCAGATTAGACAATCGCGAGCATAAAGAAAAACGATGGAATTCGATCGTGTCGATAATCTAGAGTGATAGTCATGCCCTTCGACGACGTAGAGGTCCGGCACCTGCGAGCGCTCCGTGCGGTGGCCGAGGAAGGCTCGTTCATCGGCGCCGCCGACATCCTCGGCTTCTCGCAAGCGGCCATCAGTCAGCAGATCGCGGGCCTCGAGAAGGCGGTCGGCCAGGCGGTGTTCGACCGACCCGGTGGTCCGCGCCCGGTCACCATCACGCCGGCGGGGCGGCTGCTGCTCAAGCACGCCGACGCGATCGTCGAGCGGCTGGGCGTGGCCGAGCAGGAGATGGCCGACCTCGCGACCGGCACCGCCGGCCGCCTTGTCATCGGGACCTACCAGAGCGTGTCGGTGCAGCTCCTCCCCGACCTCGTCCGGGAGATGCGCGCGGCGGCACCGAACATCGACATCCACCTGATCGAGCACGCCGACAACGACCGTCTCATCGACGACCTCACGGTCGGCGCACTCGACGTCACGTTCCTCACCGGGCCCTACGAGGATTCACGGCTCGACATCATCGAGCTGGGCATCGATCCGTTCGTCGCCGTTCTCGCCGCTGACGGAGTGGAGGCTCGACGTCATCGCGGACGCACGTATCCGGTCCACGCACTCGTCGGCGTGCCGATGGTCGGCCAGCATGACTGCGACTGCCAGTCGGCCATCGACACAGGGCTCAACGGGCACGGCGTTCATCCGCACTACGTCTTCCGGTCCAACGACAACGGTGCCATGCAGGGCATGATCCGCGCGGGGATGGGTCCGGGAGTCATGCCGCTCCTGGCGGTCGACACGTCCGATCCCGGTATCGTCGTCAAGCAGCTCGATCCACCGTTGGACCCACGGACGATCCTCATCGCGCTGCGACGCGGATCGACGCCACTGCCGGCCGCGGAGAAGTTCGTGAGGATCGCGAAGACCGAGTGCCGCAAGCGCCTGGCCAAGGCTGCACGGCCCTGAACCTCAGCAGTGCCAACGACCGCCGGCCCAATGGCGGATCCCCGAGCCTGTGTAGTCCCAGTTCGCCACCGTGCTGAACAGCGCGTCCTGCCAGTAGCGAGGCCACTTGTTGAAGGGGGTCTTGCGCAGCTGGCCTAGGACGCGGGTGGCGTTCGCTGAGCCCATCAGCGCCTTGTGCTCGTTGAGCATCATCCACGTGGCACCACGCGCGAGCGTGCTCGACACCTGGTATGCACCGCGGTACGAGCCGGTGGGGTTGACCACGTCGTAGTGCCCCTCGCTCTCGCGCTGGACGATGCACAGTCGACGGCTCTCAACCGCCGGACGGTAGAACTTGCCGCGGTACAGGCTCGGCTGCACGCCGCGCATGTCCTTGGTCGCGGCCGACTGCGTGGTGAACTGCGTATAGCCGGCGAAGACGGCGGCCTTGGCCGACGATGTCTTCGCCGCTCGCGCCGCCGCGACGGCGGCCACTCCGCTGGTGAAGACGGCCTTCGGCGCGATGGCGACCGCGGGCGTCATCACCACCGTCGAGGTGGCGTGCGCGATGGCGGCGGGCCGTTGCGCGGGTATCGCCTGGAACAGGCCCTCGTGAATCGGGACGACCGTCGAGGCCGGGATCCCTGCTTCGATCGCGTCCGTCGTGACCGGCGGGGTGGCCGCAGAGGCCGATCCGACCGACATGGTCAGCAGGATCCCTGCCGCGATGACGCTGGCGCTCTTGGCACCCGGAACAAGCGTGGAACTGGACATGCACCCTCATGGGTCGGCACCGATGCGTGCGGTGCGTGGTCGCAAGACGGGTCACAGCCACGACGGGACCTCGATCTGCCCCGCTGGCTCTCCAGCCCGGCGACCGGAGGGGGCGGATCTCACGCCCCGACCGTTGCTGGTCGCCTGGCTCCCGGTCTGGACTGCACCGGGGAATCACGTGCGGATCACCGCTGGAGGCGGCATCCGAGAGTAAAAGCCTAAGAATGGCAACGCGATTCGGCGAATTGCCGTCCACAGCCCCAACGACCGTTTTGGGTGATTTGCGCCATACATGCCGTGAGGTGGGTCACATCTCCCGCGCCGCTACGAGGCCCCGCGGATGTGACATGTCTCTCGCGCTCTGCAACCGCTTACGGGCGTGTCGCCCGCCTCGCCTGGAGCTAGTTCGCGGGGTCGATCTGCATGATGACGGCCTTCGGCTCGGTGCAGAACTCGCGGCTGAAACTGCCGCCCTCGCGGCCCACGCCGGACTCCCCTACGCCGCCGAAGGGTGCCCGGAGGTCCCGGATGAAGAAGCAGTTCACCCAGATCGAGCCGGCCCGCAGCTGCGCCGCGACGCGGTGAGCGCGCGACAGGTTCTCGGTGAACACCATGGCGTTGAGCCCGTACCGCGTGTTGTTCGCCGCGAAGATCGCCTCGGCCTCGGTGTCGAACTTGATGACCGAGCACACCGGCCCGAAGATCTCCTCGCGGCACACCCGCGCCGTGGGGGGTGCATCGACGATGATGGTCGGCTTGACGCTCCACCCTTCGCCGACGCCTCCGGTGAGGATCTTGCCGCCGTCCATCTCGAGGGTGTCGAGGTAGCCCTTGACCTTGGTGAAGTGCTCCTCGCTGGCAAGGGCCAGCGGGAACTCGGTTCCCGGCTGCTTCGGGTCGCCGGCGACCATCGCCTCTGCGGCCGTCTTGAAGCGATCGAGGAAGCGGTCGTAAATCCCCGACTGCAGGTACAGACGCGATCCGGACAGGCAGATCTGCCCCGCGTTCCGGAAGATCGCCTGGACTGCCCAGTGCACCGCGTTGTCGATCTCGGCGTCGTCGAACACGATGTTGGCGCCCTTGCCGCCGAGCTCGAGGCTGACGGGAACCAGGTTCTTCGACGCCACGCCGGCGATGATCTTGCCGGTGCCCGACTCCCCGGTGAAGGTGATGCGGTCGATGTCGGCACTCTCGGTCAGCGCCGATCCTGCCGAGTTGGGCCCGTATCCGTGCACGATGTTCAGCACACCCGGCGGCATCCCCGCTTCGAGAGCGAGACGGCCGACGATCGTCGCCGACACGGGCGTGTCCTCGGCCGGCTTCCAGACCACGGTATTGCCCCATGCGAGGGCGGGGGCCACCTTCCAGGTGCCCAGCATGAGCGGGAAGTTCCACGGGGAGATGGCGACGAAGACACCGGCCGGATCGAACCGCGTGTACGCGTGGTGCCCGGAGTCCATCGGCAGAGCCTCAGCCGGGGTCATGCGCGCATGGTCGGCGAAGAAGCGGAAGTTCCATGAACTCCGGGAGACGTCATGGTGTGCCTGCGTGATCGGCTTGCCCATGTCGCGCGTATCCGCCATCGCGAGCTCGTCGGCATGCTCGTCCATGAGGTCGGCAAGTCGGTGAAGGATCGCCTGTCGCTTCTCGAAGCCCATGCGCGGCCACGGGCCCTCGTCGAACGCCCTGCGGGCGGCCGCGACGGCGCGATCGGCGTCGGCCTTGCCGCCACAGGCGACAGTCGCCCAGGGCTCGCGCGTGAAGGGATCGACGTCGTCCATCGTCGCACCGTCGATCGACGGCACTTCCTGTCCGTCGATGATGTGACCGTAGAACTCCATGGCATTCCCTCCGGTTGAGCCAGCCATCAGCGCGTGCCTGCTGCCTGCAGGTCTCCCAGATCGCGCTCCTCGGCGATCTGCAGGGCGATGTCGATAATCATGTCCTCCTGGCCGCCGACATAGCCTGCGGCCCCGACCCGCTGCAGGATCTCGTGGGCGGGCACGTTGTAGCGCGCGCCGGCGCGCTCGGCGTGGAGCAGGAAGCTCGAGTAGACGCCTGCGTAGCCCTGGACGATCGAGGATCGATCCATGTGGGGCAGGCGGGTGATCATCGGCTTGAGGACCTCCTCGGCCGCCGCAAGCGCCGCTTCGACGTCCACGCCGGTCGGTACTCCGAGTCGCTCGAACGTCGCCGCGAGCACCTCGGTCGGGGAATTGCCGGCGCCGGCGCCCAGCGCCAGCAGCGCTCCGTCGACCTGTCGCGCACCGGCCTGGTACGCCAGCACCGAGTTGGCCACGCCCATGGACAGGTTCTGGTGGCCGTGAAAGCCGACCTGGGCCTCTCGCCCGATCTCGTCGATGACCGCCTGCACGCGCTCCTGGGCATCACTGAGGACCATCGCTCCTGCGGAGTCCATCATGTACACGCACATTGCGCCGGCATCGACCATGATGCGGGCCTGCTCGGCCAACTTCGACGGGGTCGCACGGTGCGACAGCATCAGGCAGCCGACCGTCTCCATGCCCAGTTCGCGCGCCGCCTTGAAGTGCTGGATCGAGACATCGGCCTCGGTGCAGTGCGTGGCGATGCGGGCCACGGATGCACCGGCGTCATGAGCCTGCCGCAGGTTCTTGACAGTGCCGACGCCGGGAAGCATCAGGACCGCGATCCGCGCTTGCGTCGCCTCGTCCACGGCCGCAGCCACGAGCTTGATGTCGTCGACGGCGCTGAAGCCGTAGTTGAAGCTGGAGCCGCCGAGTCCATCGCCATGCGTGACCTCGATGATCTCCACGCCTGCGAGATCGAGCGCGTGGACGACCGCCCGCACCTGCTCCTCGGTGAAGCGGTGGGCCATGGCATGACTGCCGTCGCGCAAGGTCGAGTCGGTGATCCGCACCTTCTCCTTGACCGGATCCTGGGCGACGACGTCGGTGACGGAGGTCATGCGTTCACTCCAACCTTGGCCTTGGCCATCATGTCGCCGACCTTGGCGGCAGCGGCCGTGATGATGTCGAGATTGCCCGCGTAGGTGGGCAGGTAGTCGCCAGCGCCGAGCACCTCGAGGAACACGGCCACCCGAGCGTGACCGTTCCAGATCTCGCGCGGGTCGTCGAACTGCGGATCGGCGCGCAGGGTGTACCCGGGCACGTAGGTCTGCACCTTCTCGACCATCGCGAAGATCGACTCGGCGATGGCGTCGCGGTCGCATTCCGCGGGAATCGAGCAGAACACGGTGTCGCGCATGATCATCGGCGGCTCGACCGGATTGAGGATGATGATCGCCTTGCCTCGCTGCGCTCCTCCGACGACCTCGATCGCGTGCGAGGTCGTCTCGGTGAACTCGTCGATGTTCGCGCGGGTGCCGGGACCGGCCGAACGCGACGAGATCGACGCGACGATCTCCGCGTACTCGACGGGGACGACGCTGCTCACCGCCGCCACGATGGGGATGGTGGCCTGGCCGCCGCACGTGATCATGTTGACGTTGGGCGCGTCGACGTGGAAGTCGAGGTTGACCGACGGGCAGACGAACGGGCCGATGGCCGCGGGGGTCAGGTCGACAGCCTGGATGCCCGCCTCCTCGAAGCGCGGTGCGCTGGCGCGGTGGGCATAGGCGCTGGTCGCCTCGAACACCAGGTCGGGGAGCTCGTCCTGGGCCAGCAGCCAGTCGACGCCCTCGTGCGAGGTCTCGACCCCCTTGGCCCGGGCCCGGGCAAGTCCGTCGGACGCCGGGTCGACGCCGATCATCCAGCGGACGTCGACGAACTCGCTCCTTTGGAGTTTCGCCAGCAGATCGGTCCCGATGTTGCCCGGACCGACGATCGCGGCGGTTGCCCGTGTCATGGCGCTCCTTGTCCTTGGTGCCGTGTCGCGAGGCTAGGAGCATCCGGGTCCGGTTGACGCATGCCGTTCCTGACCTCGGAACGCCGAAATCGCCGCGGCCTAGGAGACGACGGGCGTGCGGCGACGCAGGTTCTTCGCGAGTCGCTGGCCGGCCGCCATGACGAGCCGGATCTGGCGCTCCGGGTGCGCGCCCAACTCGTCGATGGAGCCGGTGATCGACACTGCCGCCCTGGCGACGCCCTGCGGACCCAGGACCGGGGCCGCCACCGAGGCGAGCCCGTACATGAGCTCCTCGCGGGAGGTGGCGTAGCCCCTCTTCCGGATCGCCTCCAGCTCGGCGCGGAAGGCCGCCTCGGAATTCACCGTGTGCGTGGTGAAGGAGGGGAAACCGGCCGAGATGCGCGCCATCGCCGCCTCCGGGTCGAAGGCGCAGATGGCTTTCCCCGACGACGTGGTGTGCAGGGGCCAACGACGCCGGTACTCGACCATCGCCTGCATGCCCCGCAGGGTCGGCAGGCGCTCGAGGAAGAGCACGTCCGAGCCCTGGGCGATCGCCAGGTGCACCGTCCATCCGCTGACCTCGCGCAGCTCCTCCAGCAGCGTGCGGGACTCCCGGCGCAGGTCGAGCCTCGTCAACGCCAGGTGGCCGAGTTCGAACAGGTGCAGCCCCAGGCGATAGCGACCGGTGCTGGCGCTCTGCTCGATGAGCCCCCGCGAGGCCAGCGTCGTCAGCAGACGATGGGCCGTGCTCTTGGCGACACCGAGGCGACGGGCGACCTCGGACACGCCGAGCTCCTCGTCCTCGACGAAGCAGTCGAGGAGATCGAGCGCGGACGCGACCGACTTCAGCCCGCCCTCGACTTCACCCTCGCGCACCATCCCATCCTCGTCCTCCGGCATCCCTCTGTCAGGCGGGGGCTGAACGAGGGCAGCGGAAACTGTGGAGCCCGGCAGGTCGAGGACCTGCCGGGCTCCGTGGACCGTGGGTTGGATCAGGTGGCGACGGTCAGGAAGCGCTCGTTGAGCTCGCGCTGGTGGTAGAAGATCGCCTTGCCGAGCTGGTCCGGGGTCCAGATGACCGTGGGACGGTCGCGGAAGCAGCGGTAGCCGCCGGCGAAGGTCTCGTTGCGGTTGCCGGACGGATCGAAGAAGTAGATCGTCGTTCCGCGCGTGATGCCGTGCCGGGTCGGGCCGATGTCGATCGGTACGTCGTCCATCGCGAAGATATCGGCGGCGTGGAGGATGTCCGACCAGCCGCGCATCTCGAACGCGAAGTGGTGGATCTTGTTCTCGGGTGCCTCGAGCAGCGCGATGTCGTGGTTCGACTCGCCGAGGGTCAGCCATGTGGCGATCTTGTGCGCGTCGTCGTCGAGCGACGTCTGGACGCGCTCGGTGGCCCACATGCCGACGCAGTCGATGAAGAACTTCTCGATGCCGGCCACGTCGTTGACCCACAGCAGCGCGTGGTCAAGACGGGGGGCGCCGATGCCCACCATGTGACGTGGGAAGGCATCCGGGTTGTGGGTGCCGACCTCAAGACCCCAGGCGGTCATCTCGCTGTAGAAGTCGATGCGGTGACCGGACGCCAGCGTCACGGTGATGCCGTCGCCGACCTCGGCGTTCGTGCCCGCACTGAAGCGCTCCACCGGGTAGCCGTAGGCAACGGCCTTGGCCTCGATGTCCGCGATGTCCTCAGGACGCTCGCACTTGTAGCCGCAGCGCACGAAGCCGACGCCGCCCTCTTCGAGCACGATCGAGTGGTGGTCCCACTCGTCCCAGCCCTTGTAGTAGACCTTCCCGTCCTGCTCCAGGGTCTGGTACAGGCCGACGGTGTTCGCGTAGTGCTCCTTGGCCTCGGCCAAGTCCGTAACCTTCACATGCATGTAGCCCATTCGCATGACGGCCATGGAGTGGTCCTCTCTTCAGTCCGGCTAGTCGCGGGTGCGGCTAGTGAGGTGGGGCAGGCGCCCGGGTCAGGCCTTCGCGAAGAAGGCCAGGAGTGATGCAACGCGCCTCAGGTTCTCTTCTCTCAGCGCGATCGTGACGTCGCCGACCGGTACGGCC
>Ga0302322_100000864_pt1 | contig 23953 bp, 18 predicted proteins | sample Fen_T0_2_FD_203757 | JGI IMG/M metagenome (GOLD analysis project Ga0302322, IMG submission 203757) | Peat permafrost microbial communities from Stordalen Mire near Abisko, Sweden - Fen_T0_2 | ecosystem: Environmental > Terrestrial > Soil > Wetlands > Permafrost | place: Sweden: Abisko...
TGAGGTCGAGCGTGCCGACGACAGGCGCCAACGCGACGCCGAGCAACCGGCCGGCGCGGGCGAGCACGCGCTCGCGGGCCTCGGCGGCGTCGCCGTCCGCGTCGCCGCCGTCCGCCCCGCCGTCGGTGCCGGCTTCCGCGGCGGCCTCGGCCAGGGCGCGACGCAGGGGCGGGACGGCGAGCACGGTCTCGAGGCAGCCGCGGCGACCGCAGACGCAGGGGACGCCGTCCTCGTCGACGACGACGTGGCCGATCTCGCCCGCGGCGAACCGGTTGCCCTGCACCAGGGCGCCGTCGAGGAGCAGGCCCGCGCCGACGCCCTGGCCGACGGTCAGCACCAGGCTGCCGCCGTCGTCGGCGTCGCCGAAGGTGTGCTCCGCGAGCGCCGCCGTGTTGGCGTCGTTGGCGGCGTGCACGGGCAGCGAGAGCTGCGCGGCCACCCGGTCGGCGAGCCGGACCCCGGCCCAGCCCATGTTGGGGGCGTCCAGGACGACGCCGTCCGGGTCGACGACGCCGGGCGTGCCGATGCCGACGCCGAGCACGGGCCGCGTGGCGGCGTCCACCAGGGCCCGGGCCAGGTCGACGACGAGCGCGACGGCGGCCTCGCCGGTCGTACCGGCGCGCTGCCGTTCCAGGCGGTGCAGGACGCGCCCGTCCAGGCCGAGGAGCGCGCCCGTCATCGCGTGGTCGCGCGACAGGTCGAGGGTGACCAGGTGTGCGGCGTCGGTGTGGAGGGCGATGAGCGTGGCGGGCTTGCCCACGCGCGTCTCGGTGCGCGGGCCGAGCTCGACGACGAGCCCGTCGGCGAGCAGGTCGGTGACCAGGTCGGAGACCGTGACCCGGGTCAGCCCGGTGAGTCGGGCCAGGTCGGCGCGGCTGTAGGGGCCGCCCCGGAACAGGCACTGCAGGAGCAGCGACCGGTTGTGCGCCCTCGCGTCCCCCGGGAGCGCCTTGCCCGTGCGCCGCAGCGCCGGGGGACGCCGGTCGCCGGCGGGAAGCGTGGTGGACATGTTTGTTAGGAGACCATCCTTACAAACTCACCGTCAAGATGCCTTCCGGACACGGCTCGGTAACTGTGCAGAAAGTAGCCCCCAACCACCCCGAGTAGAGCCTCCGCGCACCCACCACCCCGCCGTGATCATGCGATCCGGGACGATCATGCAGTTCGGGAACGGGGACGCCGTCCCCGGACCCGCCGCGATGATCCCTCGAACGGGCGCCGCCACCCCGCAGCGACCACCGCGACCGGCACCGGGGACCGACCTCGGGCGAGCGCCGGAGGATCCCGTTCCCGAATTGCATGATCGCCCCGGATTGCATGATCGCGCTGCCCGACGTCAGGCTCCTGCTCACCCGCGCCGCCCTGCGCGCCGGGAACCCGGCGACGGCTCCGGCAGTCCCTGCCGTGGTCGCTGCTGCCCGCCTGCCGCGGGCGGTCCGTGACGGTCGCGCGCGTCCTGGAGGCGTTTGCGCGGCGCCCGGATCGGAACCGGCCGCAGCGCGACGGGTACCGGCGACGAGTTGCTCGGCCTGGCGGCGACCCTGCTGGACCGGGGTGCGCGGCAGGTGGTCGCCTCGGTGATCCCCGTCGCGGACGACGGGACGGCGGACCTCATGGTGGCCCTCCACTGCGGGCCGGCCGCGGGGCTGCCCCCGGCCGCCGCCCAGGCGCCGGGCGCGTACCGGCCAGGACGTCAGGACTGACAGGCCGCCGCGCGGAACGACGCCTCCGGTACCGCCTTCTGAGGCGTGCCGGTGTCCTTGGCCCCGGTGAGCACCTGCCCCGGGCGCAGCGCGCGCAGATCCGCCGCCGTGAACTGGGCGTCCGTCGTCTGCCGGCCGTCACCGGTGGCACCGAGCAGCGCCCCCACCTCGTACAGGGTCCCCTCCTGCAGACCGGTCACCGGCTGCTCGACCCGCCACGACGACCCGGGTGCGTACACGTCGAGCGTGAGGTCGGACGGGCCGACCGGTGCCGGCGTCCACTCCCCCGCGAACGAACGCTGCTGCGACGCGGGATCGACCGTCAGCAGCGCCGTCCTGCCCAGGGGCGAGCCGCACCCGATGAGGAGGACGACCGGGCGACCGGCACCGTCGACGGTGATGCCGGCCGCCCCTCGCTCGGCCGGCCCACAGGCGGCGACCAGGCACGCACCGAGCAGGCTCGTGGCCGCGAGAGCACGGCCACGTGCCGCCGCGTCTCGCAGCCGGCCCGGGCCGGTCACCCGCACTGCTTGCGGTAGCCGCCCTTGTCGATGCCCGCCTGGATCTCCCAGCCGTTGCGGCACGGGTTCTTCGCCCCCTCCTCGAAGTACAGGACGTTGAAGGCGTCCCCGTACTTGTCCCACTGCTGAGCGTGCACCTTCTCGTGCTGGATCTTGCTCTCACCGATACCGCTGATGGACGTGGCGGTCGTGAAGTAGATGTGCCCGATGGTGATACCACTACGGCCCCCGTCGGTCATCGCCGGGCCGCCGTAGCAGATCTCCATGCCGAACTTCTTCTCGCACTTGGCCCCGAACGCCTCCTGCAGCAACTTCGCCGCCTGCCCCTCCTCGTACGCATGCAGCTTGTTGATCGCGCACGACACAGGGTCGTGACAGGCGTCGGCCTCGTACTTGGCCTCGAAGGAATTGAGGATCTTCGTCTCCTCGGTGAGTTCCTTGGAGTGGGCGGTCTGGGTGGAGTTGGACAGGGTGGGCGTGCCGGGTCGCGGACCGTCGACGGCCGGGACGTACAGGTAATGGTTGGTGGCGAGAGCCGGCAGGCTCGGACCGAAGATCACCCGCATGATGAGCCAGTTGTTGGCGCTGGGGTTGCTGATGCCCTCGAGCTTGGCGATCGTGAACCAGTTGTCGCCCGCCTTGATGATGTACTGGCCGGAGGGATCGCTGAACTGCTCCGGGTCGCCGCTGCCGTAGGCGTACGGGTTGGCCACCTGCGCCGACGACTGGTCCACGAGGGGGTCCGTGGTGAGGAAGTGGGCCGTGACCGGGTCGTAGTAGCGCGCATTCAGGTAGTCCAGCCCCGTTGCACCGTCCTGGACCCCACCGATCCAGCCCCGGTCGCCCGGTACCTGCCCCGGGGCCGCCCGGTCACCGCCGTAGGGCAGGTAGCGATCGCGGGCGACCGCGCCGTTGCCCGCGTCCACGGCCAGGCATACCGAGTCCTGCCGGTCCGGCAGCAGCCACGACAGGGCAGGGCCGGTGCCGGTCCGGCGTTCGGCCACCCGGCTTCCCAGGCCGTAGTACCGCACCCCGGTCGCCGCCGCCGCGGACGTCGCCCCGGCGGCCAGGTGCACCTCCTGGTCCTGCAGGGAGACGACGGTCTCGTCCGCGGTGCTGCGGACCCAGCGCGCGCCGTCCGCGCCGTCCGTGAAGGTGGACGTCCCGCCGCCCGCCGTGGTGGACGTCAGCCGGTGCTCCGCGTTCCACACGAACGTGGCGGTCGTCGTCCCGCCGCCGCGGCTGACGAGCTGGCCGCTCCCGTCGTAGCCGAAGGCGGTGACGGTCGTGCCCTTCGTCACGCTGGTGAGCGCGTGCGGTCCCCCGGTCACGCCCAGCCCGGCGTTGCTGCCGTAGCCGAACGTCGTGGTGGCGCCGGCCGAGGTGAGCGAGGTGAGGTCGCCGTCCGCGTCGTAGGCGTACGACTCCGTGTACGGCGACGGCCCGGTGCCGTCGGCCGTGCAGCCGTTGCCGGTCGCGGCGGACGCCGCCGACGTCGACGCCGCCGTGAGCCGCCCGAGCGGGTCGTAGGTGAAGCACTCCTGCTGGCCCGCGACCTGGTCGGTGACCTTCGAGACGCCGCCGCCGGGCGTGTAGGCGTACGTGTCCGACCGGACGTTCGCGCTGGTCCCGGTGGACGGCGTGACGGCTGCCTGGCCGGTCAGGCGGCCGGTCGCGACGTCCCAGGTGTTGGTGGCCCGGACCGAGCCCACGGCGCCGTCGACGCCGAGGACGCGGGACGCGACCTGCCCGACCGCAGTGAACTGGGTGTCGGCGACGTAGGTGGCGAGGGGGCTCGACAAGGTGGTCGGGTAGCTGTCGGAGTACCCCGTCGTCACCGTCTCGGCGGGAAGGCCGCCCGCCGCCGGGTAGGTGACCGAGACCGGCCGGTCGAGCCCGTCGTAGGCGGTGGTGGCGGTGTAGGTACCGCCCACGTACTGCAACGGCGAGCCGGCGACCGACGGGACCGTCCGGTCGTCCCGCACCTTCCGGTACCGCGCGTCGTAACCGAACGCCTCGGTGAAGGCGTTCGCCCCGTCGTAGCGGGTCCGGGAGGTGACGGTGCCCAGCAGCGGCCCGGAGCCGCCTAGCGGGGTGCCGTCGTACGTCGTCCGGTCCGTCAAGGTCCCCGAGGTGGAGGCCCCCGCGTAGGTGGTGGTGACGCGGCCGAGGAGGTCCTGAGCGGTGTACAGCTCCTTGCCCGCGCCGTCCCGGGTGTGCCGGACGTGGCCCGAGGGGTAGTAGTCGGACGACGAATTGCCCGCGTCGGGCTCGATCGCCGAGGTCCGCCGCCCCAGCCAGTCATAGCCGTACCGGGTCACCGCGCCCATCGGCGACGTGGCCGTGACGAGGCGGCCGGCGACGTCGTAGCCGTACGTAGTGGCGTTGCCGCCCTGGGCCCGGTTGACGGTGTGCCCGTGCAGGTCGCTCGTGGCCGCCGTCGCGGCGAGGTCCGGCTCCCCCGCGCCCGTGTCGGACGGCGGGGTCGTCGTGGCGGTCGTGCCGCTGTACGACGTGGTCGCCGACCACTTCGTCGTGCCGCCGGACACCAGGGATGAGGTGACGGCACGGCCGAGGTCGTCGAAGGCGGTGACCGTCTGGGCCGGCAGCGTGGCGGTGAAGGCGGGGTCGTACCACTGGCCGTAGGCGGTACCGGGGGCGGCGGACGAGCCGAAGGCCGAGACGGTCGCGGCGGCCTTGCCCCGGTCGTCGTAGCGCGTGCCGGTGGTGATCGTCCCGCCGGTCGGGCCGGTGGTCTGCGACTGCGACGCGCGGCCCAGGGAGTCGTAGAACTGCCAGGTCCGCACCGGCGTGGCACCGGCCTCCGGGTACAGGGACGTCAGGACCGTCGACGGGCTCGTGCCGGAGACCGTGTAGGCGAACGTCTTGGCATCGAACGAGTCCCCGGGGAGCCGGACGTTCGTCAGGCGGCCCAGCGGGTCGTAGGTGAGGGTCGTCGTCCGCCCGTTCTGGTCGGCGGTCGACAGGACCTGGCCGGTGCCCGGGTCGATCGTCTTGGAGACCGTCATCCCGGTCTCGTTGGTCGCCGTCACCGCGATGACGGCGCCGCCCGTCGTGGTGTAGGCGACCGTGGCGGCCGTGCCCGCCGTGGCGAACGTGGTCGCGGACGGTACCGCGTTGTCGGGCGAGATCCGGCCGGTCGGCCGCCCGTAGGCGTCGTACCTGGTCGCCGTGATCGACGTCGCAGCGTCGCCGGTGCCGCTCGCCGAGGCCCACGCGACCTCGCGGGTCACCAGCCCGGCGGTCGGTGCGGCGGTCAGTGAGGCGAAGCCGGCGTCGTAGTAGCGGTCCGTGCGGGACAGCAGCGCCGACGCCGCGGGTGCCGATCCGTCGGCCGGGCAGGCACCGACGGCGCTGACGTCGCTGGCCACCGTCTCCAGGACCCACGCGGCGGTGTTGCGGGTGTACGTGCGGTAGGCGCACGTAGCGCCGGTGCCGGAGACGGGGTCGCCGTCGTCCTGGGTGGAGACGGGCAGCCCGTACGTCCCGTCGTAGGTCTGGTGCGTGACGTTCTTGTAGCGGCGCACGGTGCCCTGGGCGGCCTGCATGTGGCGGGTGAGCACCTCGCGCGCCTGGACCACGCTGTCGAGATCGAGGTTGTACGGCCCGTCGTCGTGGGTGGTGACCCAGGTGAACCCGTACTCGTGCTGGGTGGCGGACTCCTCCGACCCGTCCGCGTGCAGCACCCGCTCCTCCAGCGGCATCCCCCGCAGGAAGAAGTGGTCGGGGTAGGTCACTCCGCTGGTGGGGTCACCGAGGCCGGAGGCGGTGTTGACCGTGACCGAGGGAGAGGAGCCGTCGGCCTTGTGGTCCCTGTTCAGCCCACGGAAGAAGCGCTTCTGGGTGGTGGACGTCGTGCCGCCCGGGGTACCGGTCGTGATCTTGACCTTGGCGTAGCCGCGATAGTCGCTCCACCGCTGGTCACCGGCAGGCACCACGGGGTCGTTGTCGGAGTGCCAGCCCGCACCCGTCGTCGTGTCGTAGTCGTACGTCGTCGTCTGGGTCGGGGCGCCGTAGGCGTCGACGACGTCGAGCCGGGTGACCAGGTAGCGGCGGAACCACGCCTCGTGCCGGTCTGGCTCGAGGGCGGGGAAGCAGTCCGTGGTCTGCCGGTCCTCGTTGCCGTCCAACGTCTGCGACCCGCAGTCGTTCGGCTGCCCGTAGGTGACGCGCGCCGTCCCGCCGAGCTCGTTGTGGACGACGGTCACGCGCGGCTTCTCCTGGTGCCAGCCGGCGACGGGCGTGTCGTCGTACCGGTTGGGCAGCCAGGTGTCGTACTCGCCGTCGAACGAGACCGAGGGCAGGGACGCCGACGCCCCCGAGGGCGAGTACCCGGTCTTGGTGATGGAGCTCAGCCACATGACGGCCGACCACTGCCAGGAGTTGTAGCGGGGCCAGCCGACGTCCAGGGACACCTTCTCCGCCGGGACGTACGCGCTGCCGTTCCACGTGGTCGAGGTGACCGACTCCAGCTTGCGCAGGTAGAAGTACGCCGGCGAGGTCGGGCCCTGCGAACAGGTCTTCGCGGTCTGGTAGCACCACAGGTCCAGCGGCACGTCCGGGTAGTCGGCGGCGTAGGCGTCGTGCGTGACGGGCGCCCGGCAGCCGCTGAAGTCGCAGCGCCAGCCGTAGCCGAGGCTGATCTGCTGCGGTGCCGGCGCCGCCTTCGCGTTCGACGTCGTGAACCCGTAGCTGACCGACGCCAGGTACCCGGCGCTGTCGTACGACTGGGCCTTCACCGATCCGGTGAGCGCGTAGGAGGACACGTCCTTGAGGTACTGCCACGTCTGCAGGTTGCCGACCGGGTCGACGACGTAGGCGAGGTTCCACCGGTACGCCATCCGGCAGGCGTTGGCGTGGCTGCCGCCCGCGTTGTCGGTGAAGGTGTTGCCCCAGCAGACGTCGCCCGAGGACTGGGCGTACAGGGGATCGGTCAGCGTGGAGTTGTTCGCCGTCGTCGACCAGTCCGTGTTCTGCCGGCCGAAGAAGTACTGCATGCCATCGGTGGTCGTGACCTTCCAGTACACCCCGCCCGCGTCACCGTTCGGGTTCGCCGATCCGGCGAACACGCGCTCGACGCGCCAGCCCTGGTCGTCGGACGCGCCGAAGCTGTCGACGCTGCCGTCGGAGTTCGAGAACTGGTACACCAGGCGCGACGACCGGCCGTCGAGGCTCAGCGAGGAGACCCCGCCCGCCCAGCAGAGGTTGCCCACCAGCCCGCTGCCCGTGCAGGGCTTGAACTGCTGCTCGATGTACGGCACCGCCAGGCCCCAGCCGAGACCGACCGGGGAGGACTGGCTGTTCTCGTGGGAGGTCAGCCCGTCGACGCTCCCGGAGTCGTAGGCGAGCGCGAGCGCGGGGGTCCGGCCGCCCGACGAGGGGGCAGCGGGCAGCGGGTAGGAGTACTGGAAGCTTCCGGACTGCTCGCTGGTGGCCCAGCCGTCCGACGGCGAGGGCGCGGTCGCCCCGAACGTGCCCGACCCTCCGGTGAGCGTGGAGGTGACGGCGTAGACGTCGTCGTTCGGGGTGGCGGCCGCCAGCAGGCCGCCGCCGAGCGCCGCGAGAGGTGCCCGTGCCGTGCCCCGGCTCGCCATCCGGTTCTCGCGGGCGACGGCCGCGGGGTCGGGGACGGTTCCGTCCGCCTGCGCGGTGACCACGGCGGTGAGGGTGTGCGTGCCGGGGTCCACCCTCGACGGGACCGGGGTCGCCCGGGAGCAGGCGGGCAGCGCCGGTGTCGTGAGGGCGCAGGCGGGGTAGCGCACGAGCTGCAGCCGGTCGGCGTACGCGCCGCCATAGGCGCCGTCCACGGCGGACACGTCCAGGCGCACGGCCACCGACGCCGGGTCGGATCCCCCGTCGGCCCGGGCGACCCGGAACCCGAGGAACCCGCCGAGCCCGCTGACCGACGAGGGATCGAGCGTGGTGACCTGCACCCGCTGCGCCTGGACACCCGGGAGCGGCGCGGCGGAGGGTGCCGGTGTGTCGGCGGTCGACGTCGACGGCCAGCGGGACGTCGTCCTCGGGTTCCGCACACCGGCGGCGGCGGCTGCCCGGGCTGCCTCCGGGGCCGGGGCGCCGGCCCGGGCGGGAGGCTTCACCGCCGCGAGCCGCCGCGCCGTGCTGGCCGCGGCGTCATCGCCCGCCTTGGCCGTGGCCCGCTGCTCGGCGGACGCGGAGGCGGGCAGGTGCGAGGCGAGGACGGCGGACCCCTGGTCGGACGACGCGACCGACACCGGCAGCCCCGCCACCCGCGCGAACGACGACCCCACCGGGCTCGACCCGCGGCCTGCAGCGGGCGGCGTGACCGGCTTGGCCTGCGGAGACGAGGGGAGGGCTGGGCGTCCGGGACGGGCGGGCGCGGTCGCCGGACGCGGTGCGGGACCGGTGAGGTCCTGCCCGCGGCCGGGCATCGCCGGGCCGGCGGCGGCCGTCGCCGCCACGGCCCCGGTCGTCGACAGGCCGGCGAGCTGGGCGAGCACGACGAGCGCCGCCGCGGTGGCCGCGACGCCGCGGCGCCTCCCGGCTCCACCGCGGCCCGCCGGCCGCCCCCGCCCACTCCTGCCGACGATCGACGCGACCCGGGCACGCGCATGCGCCATCACGACCACGATCCCCCCGCTCGGACACACCGACGGCCGAGGTGAGGACACCTCGCGCGCGGCATGACGAAAGTGGCCCTCTCTCTTTGTCATCGGACAAAGAAGGGCAAGCGGGATCAAACCATGGTTCCTGAGACTGACACCAGTCCCCGCTGGGAACTTTCTGCAACTTTCCGGCGACACCGGGCGGGCGCCACCCGGCGTCGGACCCTCTCGGTGACGTCCCGGGGCTCGCCGGCCTTACCGGGCCTGGCAGGGGGCGGCGAGCGTCCGGGGCGCCACACGGACACCTGCGTTCCATCCCGTTCCATCGCGTTCCGTCCCGCTCCTGCCGGCGTCCGCGGGGAGCGCCTCACCGCGGAGGGGCCGCTCAGCCCGGAGGACCGGCCGGCGACGGGGGGCCGGCCGGGGTGAGCCCCTGCTGCTCCGCGATCCGGGCGAGCAGGCGGACCAACTGGACCACCTCGTCGGGGGCGAGGGCCGCGGTGACGTCCCGGTCGTGCCGCGCGACGACGTCCCGCACCCGCCGCAGCTCGTCGGCGGCGTCGGCGGAGAGGGTCAGCTCCTGGCTGCGCCGGTCGTGCACAGCACGCTGCCGGACGACGAGGCCGCGCCGCTCCAGCTCGTCGACGAGCTGCACCACCTTGCTGGGCGCGACCCCGAGCCGGGCGGCGACCGCCTGCTGGTTCAGGCCCGGCTCGGCGGCGACGGTGCGCAGGACGGCGACCTGCGGCGGGGTCAGCCCCAGCTCCCCGACCCGCTCGGCGAACCGCTGCTGCACGTGGCCGCCCACCTGGGAGAGGAGGAGCGCAGCCCCGGACGGTCTCACTCCCCCATCCTTCCATGCGGTACCACCCTCGCATCATTCATGCTAGAAATGATTCATGGCTCGAATCATTATGCCGCCGTTGCGTCGCTCGCCCGACCGGGTGCTCGAGGGCGCGTACGCCGTCGCGGGGCTGCTCGTCGTGGCCGGGCTCGTGCACCTCGGGGTGCAGGCCGTGGCCGGGGGACCGTGGTCCGGGCCGGTGTCGTGGCGCAAGCCCGTGACGTTCGGCCTCTCCTTCGGGGTGACCCTGGCCACCGTGGCGTGGGTGTCCGGCCTGACGCCGTTGACGCCGTCCCGACGCCGGGCGCTGGTGCTCGCCTGGACCGTGGCGAGCGTCGTCGAGGACGTCGCGATCACGGCCCAGGCGTGGCGGCACCAGGCGTCCCACTTCAACGTCGACGGCGTCGTGAACAGCGCGTTCGCGTTCTCGGCGGCGGCGGGCGGGGCGGTGTTCGTCGTCTCGGTGGCGGTGCTCGCCGTGGCGGCCGGGCGCGGGCGCCACGACCTGGAACCGGGCACCCGGTTCGCGGTCCGCGCCGGGGTCGGGACGCTCGCCGTCGGGGTGGGGCTCGGCGCCGCGATGATCGCCCTGGGGACGGCGGCCGGCCGCTCCGGGACGCTCGCCGACGCCTACGCGGCGTCCGGCCCGCTCAAGGCCGCGCACGGCATGTTCCTGCACGGCGTCCTCGTGCTGGTCGTGGCGGCGCGCCTGGCCGAGCGCACGGGCTGGTCCGCGCGGCAGCAGCTGCGGGCGGCGCGGACGGCGGCGGGCGGGTTCGTCGTCGCGGCGGCCGGCGCGGGTCTGCTGGCCGGGGGCGCGCCGGGCCCGGCACCGCTCGTCGCCGTCATGGTCGCCGTCACCGCGGCCGGGGCGCTGGCGTTGACCGGCGTCGGGGTGGTCACCGTGCGCCGGGCCGCCTACCCCGCGCTGCGCCGACCCTGACCTGCGCCGTCAGGGGTGGTGGTCGGGTCACCTGACGAGGTGCGCCCGACGTCCTGACGATCTGGTGCCCGCCGATCCACGCCGGGGCAGGGCCGCGAATTCGTGAGCTATGTTCGAAAAAGTGGCGGATCTCGTCGAGCGACAGCGCTGCCACCCCCGGTCCGGCAGTGCCGCCGGACGCCCGGAACACCACCCGCCTGGTCAGCAGGACCCTCTGGTTGGCGAGGAGGACCCGTCCATGGTGCTCGCGCTCCGCAGTCCCACCCGTACCGCACGTCCCTCCCGTACCACCCCTTCCGTGATCACCCCTTCCGTGCCCCGAGCCGGCGTCCGGTGACGGCCGCCCCCCGGACCGTCCTGGTGACGGGCGGCTCCGCCGGGATCGGCCGCGCCGTGGTGGAGCGGTTCGTCGCGGACGGAGACCGCGTCTGGTTCACCTACCTGCGCGGCCGCGACCGGGCGCGGGACCTGCTGCGCGACCTGCACGCCCGGGGTGCCGACGCGCGGGCCTTCCCGCTCAGCCTCGGCCACCGGGCCAGCCACGACGCCCTCCTGGCCGCCCTCCCCGGACCGGTCGACGTGCTGGTCAACAACGCGGCGGTCGGGACGGCGACCGCGACCGCGCACGCCGGGAGCGACCCGGGCGGGCTGGAGGAGGCGTTCTTCCGGGTGAACGCCGTCGGCCCGCTGTGGCTGTACCAGTCCCTGCTGCCCGGCATGCTGGACCGCGGCTACGGCAAGGTCGTGCACGTCTCCAGCGTCGGGGGCGGCGTCACCCACTTCCCGGGGTTCCACCCCGCGGACGGCATGAGCAAGGCGGCGCTGACCCATCTGGCCCGCCAGTCCGCCGCCGAGCTGGCCCACGCGCCCGTCGACGTCTTCGCCGTCTGCCCGGGCGCCGTCGACACCGGCATGTTCCGCGCCAGCACCCTCGACGACCTCACCGACGCCGAGCGCGACGCCCTGACGCACGAACTGCCGGGCCGGCGCCTGATCCGGGCCGAGGAGGTCGCGGAGACCATCGTCTGGCTCTGCAGCGAGCCCGGCCGCCTGCTGCGGGGCGCCGTCCTCGACGCGTCGCTGGGGCTGGGCGGCAGCCCGGCCCTGCTCGCCAGGGCGCACTGATGGTGTCGCGACGGGCGGCGGCCCTCGCCGCCGAGCCACCGGCGATCGCGCGGGCGCACTTCCTCGCGGAGGCCGATCCGTACCACCCGAGCCACCGCCCGGGCGGGTACCTCAACCTGGGCACGGCCGAGACGCTCCTGCTGCGCGACGTCGTCGAGCCGCGGCTGATGCGTGCCGCCCGATCGGCGGCCGCCGCCACCCGGTACACGCCGCTGCACGGCTCGCAGGCGTTGCGGGAGGCCGTCGCCGTCCACCTGACCGGCGTGTGCGGGCGTCCGGTGGGGGCCGACGACCTGGTCGTGGTGGCCGGGGCGAGCGCCGCGCTCGACATCGTCGCGACGGCGTTGTGCGAGCCGGGCGAGGCGATCGTCGTGCCCGCACCGTACTACTCCGCGTTCGACACCGACCTGTGCGGGCGGTCCGGGGCGCGCCTGGTCCCGGCGCCGTCGAACGACGCCCGCCACTTCGTGCTCGACGTCGATGCCGTGCGCGCCGCCGTCCACCGGGCCCGCGACGAGGGGCTGACCGTGCGGGCGGTGGCGCTGGCGTCGCCGTCCAACCCGGTGGGACACGTGCACTCCCGCGCGCTGCTGCGGTCCCTGGCCCGCCTGGCGGCCGAGGAGGACGTCGACCTGATCGCGGACGAGGTGTACGCCGGGTCGGTCTTCGACGGCACGCCGTTCGTCAGCCTGGTCGACCCGCGCGTCCACGACGGCCACGACCGGCGCACGCACCAGGTCTGGGGCTTCGCGAAGGACCTCGCCCTGCCCGGCTTCAAGGTGGGTGTGCTGCACAGCCGCGACCCCCGGGTGACGGCGGCGGCCCGGGCGCTCGCCGGATTCGCCCCCGTGTCGTCCGCGACGCAGGCGGTGCTCACCGAGCTGCTCGCGGACGGCGCGTGGCTGGCGGGCTTCGCGACCGCGCGCCAGGCGCGCCTGGCCCGGTCCTACCGGCGGTGCGCGGAACTGCTCGATGCCGCGGGGATCGGCCACGAGCGGGCCTCGGCGGGGTTCTCCGCGTGGATCGACCTGCGCGACCGGCTCGACGGCGACGGCGAGGCCGCCGAGCGCGACCTGTGGGGCCGCATCCTGCGCGACCTGCGCGTGAACGTCCTGCCGGGGGCGGTGTTCGGCGCGCCGGAACCGGGCTGGTTCCGGCTGTGCCACGCGGTGGACCCGGACACCGTGGCGGAGGGGATCCGCCGGCTCGGGGGTCTCGCCCGACCGCGGCGGGTGCCGGTCGCCGTCCCGGCCCCGGCCACCGCCGTCCCGGCCCACGTCGCCGCCGTCCCGGCCGTCGCGGTCCCGGCCGTCGCGGTCCCGGCCGTCGCGGTCCCGGCCCTAGCAGTCGCACCGGACGCCGACCGGGCGGCCGTCGCGCCGCTGAGCCCGTTCGTCGCCTGGTACCGCACGGCGGGCGTCCGCTCCGGGCCGCGCCGCCGGTTCACCGAGGAGCACGACGACGGGCGTGTGTTCTTCCCGGAGGCGCTGGTCCCGTACCTCGACCACGAGGCGGTGGCCGGGCTGCCGCCCGGGGCCCGGCGGGAGCTGACGGTCCGGCACCTCTACCAGTTCCTGCTGTCCACGACCCACCTGGAGACGCGCGTGGTGAACCGCGGTGCCGAGCGCATCGCGAACGGCCGGGCCGGGCTCCCGGCGAGCGCGGCGATGCGCCTGGACGCCTTCAAGGTCTACTGCGACGAGGGCTACCACGCCCTGTACAGCCTCGACCTCGCCGACCAGGTCGCCGCCGTCACGGGCGTCGCCGTGCCCGAGTGGCACTACGGCGGGTTCGTCGACCAGTTGGAGCGGGCCGGACGGCGCACGCTGCCCCACGCGCCGGACCTCGCCGCGCTGCTGCAGGTGATCGTCTTCGAGACGCTCGTGACCGCCGTCCTCAACGAGGTGCCGAACGACCCGACCGTGGTGACGCCGGTGCGCGACCTGACGCGCGATCACGCCCGCGACGAGGGCCGCCACCACCGGTTCTTCTCCGACGTCTTCCACCGGCTGTGGCACGACCTGGACGCCCGGCACCGGTCCGCCGCCGCGCTCGCCCTGCCCGACCTCATCCACGGGTGCCTGAGCTGGGACGTCGGGCCCGTCGTCGGGTCGCTGCAGCTCGCCGGGCTCGACCCCCGGACGGCGCGGGAGGTGGTCGCGGACGTGTACGACGTCCGGAAGGGGACCGCGCGCGTCGCGGACGTCGCGCGGGCCACGGTGCGGCTGTGCGAGACGGCGGGCGCGCTGGACGTGCCGGGCGCCCGCGAGCGGTTCGCGGCGGCCGGGCTGCTCGGCGAGGAGGGCGGGGCGTGATCGGCCGGTCCCCGTACGACGAGTACCTGCAGCTCGGGCGCCTCCTCGACGCCCAGAGCCCGCTCGGCCCCCCGGACGCGCACGACGAGCTGATGTTCATCACCGTCCACCAGGTGGCCGAGCTGTGGTTCAAGCTGCTGCTGCACGAGCTGCGCGACGCGCGGGACCTGATGCTGCGCGGCTGCCCCGGGCCGGCGCTGACCCGGCTGCGCCGCTGCCACGAGGTGGAGCGGGTGCTCATCGCCCAGTTCCGCGTGCTGGACACGATGAGCGCGCACGCCTTCGCGGAGTTCCGCACGGCGCTCGGCACGGCGAGCGGCCTGCAGTCGGTGCAGTTCCGGGAGATCGAGCGGGTGTCCGCCGACCGCGGCGCCGGGCGGGGTCCGGCCCGCGCGGCCGACCCGCCGGAGGACGAGCCGAGCCTGTGGGACGCCTACCTGGGCCTGCTGCGGCGCTCGGGGCTCGACGTCAGCTCACCGGCGGGGCGGCTGCGCTCGTACGCGCGACTGGCGGTCCACGGGCCGCGCGGCACGGACCCGGGGCTGCACACCCTCGCCGAGCTCGCCGAGAGCCTGGTGGAGCACGACCACAACTGGGCCGTGTGGCGGCTCAGCCACGCCCTGTCGGTCGAGCGGCAGCTCGGCGGCGCCCACGGGACGGGCGGCACCCCGGGCGCGTCGTTCCTGTGGTCGCGGGCGCAGCGGCGCTTCTACCCCGAGCTGTGGCGTGCCCGGACGGCACCGTTCCTCACCCCCCCACCCCCTCTCCCGTGATCATGCAATCCGCATCGGGTGGGGGGCCGTGCCCCTTCGGGAGGATCACCGCGGTGCGCATCCCGGGACGGCCGACCCGTTCCCGGACCGCATGATCGTCCTGGATTGCATGATCACGGGGATCGGCCAGCAGGGTCTCACGGGGTGGGCAGGAGGGCGACGCACGGGGAGCGCGGCGAGCAGCGAGGGGCCGGCAAACGGGCTACGGCCCGCCCGTCCGGACCCCGCAGAGCGGGACCGGACGCGACGGGCCGTAGGACCGACGTGTGACTACTCAGATGGGGCGGACGTTCGCAGCCTGGGGGCCCTTCTGGCCAGGGGTGACGTCGAACTCGACCCGCTGGTTCTCCTCCAGCGAGCGGTACCCGTCGGCCTGGATCGAGGAGAAGTGGACGAAAACGTCAGCGGCGCCGCCGTCCGGGGTGATGAACCCGAAGCCCTTCTCGCCGTTGAACCACTTCACAGTGCCTTGCGCCATGGATATCTCCAGAATCGGCATTCTCAGAGACCGCCGGACAGCGGCTCCGGGCTGCGGCTGTGCACGCCAGTCCGACCCGTTACCCCGCACTAGGCGGATGTACAGACGATCTAGAGCAACCACGGCAGAACCTTGAGGACAGCCTGGCGGGCATCCACCCAAGGCACGTCTCACTGCAACCTCGGAAACCGTACCACAGGCCCGGGCGCCGGACCCAGTCCAACCGGGTCGCGGTCGGCGCTACAGCCGCGAGAAGCCCCGGGTGCCGGCCGGGATGCGACGGATGCCCGCGGCACCGAAGTCCACGACCACCGCCGTCTCGGTCACCTCGACGACGCGGCCCATCCCCCAGCTGTCCAGGGTGACCCGGTCGCCCTCGGCGAACCCCGCCGTCGACGGGGGTACGACCTCTTCGCGGCGGAACGGACTGGTGGGAAGGACGCGGCTCCTGGCGGATGGTCGGCTCGGCATACGTCCAGTGTGGGGCCTGCCGGAGGCGGGGGATACCCCCTTTCCGGCACCGCTCACTGCGACCATTGCCGCAAGACCAGCCCTATCGCGACAACCTCACGGGCACGACGACGACCCGCCGGGCCGGTGGGCCGGGCGGGTCGTCGGCAGATCTTCAGCGGCGGGGCGGGACCCGTCAGCCGGCGCGGCGGGCGGACGGCGCGCCGGTGCCCGGACGGCGCCGTCCCCGGCCCGCGGACGGCGCGGAGGTGCGCGGCGGGGCCGCCCGCACCAGGATCGGCTCGCCGGACGCACCCATGGCCTGCACGGCCTGGTGACCGGGCGCCACCGACTCCACGAGCGCCTCGATGGCGGCCTCGCGGTGCAGCCGGCGCACCTCGGACATCTGGTCGCTCTGGACGAACGACACGACCGTGCCCTCGTTGCCGGCCCGCGCCGTGCGACCGGAACGGTGCAGGTAGGCCTTGTGGTCGGCCGGCGGGTCGTAGTGGACCACCAGGTCGACGTCGTCCACGTGCAGGCCGCGCGCGGCGACGTCGGTCGCCACGAGCACCCTGGTGCGCCCGTCCGCGAAGGCCGCCACGACCCGCTGGCGGGCGTTCTGCGCCAGGTTGCCGTGGAGCGCCGCGGCCTCGACCCCGGCCCGCTCCAGCTGGCGGGCGAGGCGGTCGGCGCCGTGCTTGGTCCGCACGAAGAACAGGGTCCGCGCGGGGCGCACCGCGACCTCGGCGGCCACCTGCACCTTGTCGTCGCGGTGGACCATGAACACCCGGTGGGTCATCGCCGCGATCGACGCGGTGGCCGGGGCGACGGCGTGGATCGCCGGCCGGTTGAGGAACGTCTCGACCAGGCCCGCGACGCCGTGGTCGAGGGTCGCGGAGAAGAGCAGGCGCTGGCCCTCGGGCGGCGTCATGCGCAGCAGCCGGACCACCACCGGCAGGAAGCCGAGGTCGGCCATGTAGTCGGCCTCGTCGACGGCGACGATCTCCACCTGGTCCAGCCGGCAGTCCTGGCGCTCGATCAGGTCGATCAGCCGCCCGGGGGTCGCCACGACCAGGTCCACGCCCGACGTCAGCGCGTCGATCTGGCGGCCGTAGCCCGCGCCGCCGACGATCGTGGTCACGCGCAGGCCGAGGACGGCGGCCAGGGGGGCGAGGTTGTCGGTGACCTGCAGCGCCAGCTCGCGGGACGGGACCAGCACGAGCGCGCGGGGGGCACCGGAGGTGCGGCCGCGGCGCCCGCGGGGGGCGACGGCGTCGGGGGCGACGGGCGCCTGCGCGGCGGGCTCGCCCGCCAGACGGGCGAGGATCGCCAGGCCGTAGGCGAGGGTCTTGCCGCCGCCGGTGGCCGCGCGGCCGAGCACGTCCCGGCCGGCGAGCGCGTCGGGCAGGGTGCGCACCTGGATCGCGAACGGGTCGGTGACGCCGCGGCGGCGCAGCGCCTCGACGAGGACCGCGGGCACGCCCAGCTCCTCGAACGACTGCTCGCGCACGGGCACGCGCACCGCCTCCGCGAGCGCGGCGTCCAGGGCCGAGCGCGACGCGGCCGTGGAGGTGACCTTCGGCGGCTTGGTGGACGTCGACGCCGTCCGCGACGACGGCTGGGTGGGCCGGCGCAGGCCGGAGACCAGGCGGTCCCCGCCCGGACGCTCGCCGCCCGGACGGCCACCGGCCGTCACCGGCCGCCGGGCCTGGCGCGGGCGGCCCGACCCGGAGGCGGAGTCACGGCGCGCGGGAGCGGCGCCCCCGGTGGAGGCGCCGCGACCGGCCGAGGAGGTGCGCCCGAAGGGCGTGGAGGCATGAGGCATGAAGGTGAGCTCCATCGTTGGCAGGGGGGCCGCAAGAATCAGTGACCCACGCCCCGGGCCCTGGGCCCGGTCGTCTCGATGAGCACCTCGAAGAGCGACCTCGTGGGCGGTGGCCCACGAAAGAGGCCGACCGGAGCCAGCCTCGCACCACGACGGTACCACCCGCCCCACTCCGGCCCGCGAGCCGGGGCGGGACACCCTCCCGTCAGGACGCTGCCGGCGCGGGGTTCAGCGGACGGCCAGCTCGTCGTCGTCCAGGTCGAGGTGCCTGCCGGCGGCGGGCGGCAGCGCACCGGCGACGACGCCGTCCAGGTCGATGCCCCGGTCCAGCGCGGCGGCGTCCAGGTTCGCGGGCTCGGGGTTCGCGGGCTCGGGGGCGGCGGCCGCCTCGGCGACCGCCGCGACGCCGAAGTCGAGCAGGCGGCCGAGGACGTCGTCGTCGAGCCGCGCCGGGACCTCGGCCCGGGGACGGCCGTCGAGGAGCCACAGGTCGGGCTCGAGATCGGCGGGCAGGACCAGCAGGTCGAACGGGCTGTACCCCGCCAGCCGCAGGACGTCGTCCGTGGCCTCGCTGGCCGGGCCGGGCGCGAAGACGAGCCGGTCCGGCACGGTCCGGGCAGCCAGGAGGGCCCGCCGCCGGGCGACGGCCTCGACGCCACGACCGTCGTCGTCCAGCAGCGCGGCCAGCTGTCCGGCGTCGAGGGCGCCCGCCACCTCGGCGCAGCCGGCGAACCACTCCTCCTCCCGGCCCTGCCAGTCCCCCCACATCCGGGCGTACCACGCCGACGACGCGTCGTCCTCGCCGTCCGCCCCCGCGACGTCGCCGTCGTTGGCCCGCCGGACCGCCTCGCGCAGGGCCGCCCGGTGGTCGAGCACCGCGGCGACCTGGGCGTCCGGCAGCCCGGCCCGGCCGAGGCAGTGGTGGGCGACCTGCTCCTCCGCGGCGATCAGCAGGTCGCGGACGGCGTGCCAGACGCCCTGGCCCGTCGCGCCGCGCTCGTGCCGGCAGAACCAGGTGGAGCAGACGGCGTTGCGGGACTCCCAGATGCCGCAGCCCTGGGTGCGCTCGTCGAAGTGCGGGCAGCGGACGCGCGCCTCCTGGCCGAAGTGCGCCTGCACGCCGACGACGCGGCGCAGGTCGGCGCGGCTGAGGCCGAGGCCGAGCGGGGTCACCCCGGCCCGGCGCGCGATGCGGTCCACGACGCTCGCGCGCCCGGGACCGGCCAGCGCACGACCGGCCACGAAGTTGGCGAGGTGCGGGACGTAGCTGCAGCACTTGACGTCCGGGGAGAAGGTCACCCGGCTGCCCGACCGCTCGACGCCACCGCACATCACGCAGTCACCGCAGGTCGCCGCGGGCTCGGGCGGCGGGTCGGGCAGGCCTGTGAGCGCGCGCAGCCAGGCACCGTGCAGCGGGGGCAGCGCGCCCGCCGCCTTCAGGTCGTCGCCCACCCAGGTCTCCCGTCGTCCGAGCCGTCGCGGAACGGTACGGGCCTCGGGGCCGCCGTCCGGTCACGCCGTGCCGCCCGCACGGGCGGGACGGCCGAACGGGTGATCCGGCCACCGGCCGCGCCCACGGCGCGACATGGGCCCGGGAACCGCCGGGGCGCCCGGGCCGTATGTCAAGGTGTTTCCAGGCACCAGGAGTGCCGGCGGCCACCCCCGGGGGCGGCCGTTCACGGACAGAGCCCACGACACCCGCAGGACGGAGCACCGCATGGCCATCACCGCTGACCTGGCCAAAGTGTTGGACAAGGCCTACGAGGAGAAGACCCTCACCGAGCTCGTCGACGCCCCCGTGGCCGCGCTCGCGGGCGTGACCGACGCCGACGCCGAGCTGCTCGCCAAGGCGTTCAACATCAAGACCGTCGGGGACCTCGGCGGCAACAAGTACTTCCGCGCCGCCGCGGCCCTGGTCGACCTGGCCAAGAGCGCCGGCTAGCAGTCCCGGGCCGTCGACCGGTGGGCCGCACGGCCTACCAGTCGACGGCCTGGTAGCCCGTGGTGAGGGTCACCGGCTTCGCGCCGTCGGCCGCGACCATGACGGCGTCGCCGGACAGGTAGATCAGCCAGCGGCCGGAGGCGTCCGAGCCCAGGCTGGCATGGTCCTTCGGGACGATGCCGACGGCGACCTGCCGCACCTGCGCGCCGGTCGCGGCGTCCACCTCCTGCAACACCTCCGCGAGGATCGGCTGCGTCTCGGGCCCGTTGATGCAGCACCGGTGGACGGCGAAGAGGCTGCCGCCCGGCAGGTACACGCCCTCGCGGAAGAACCACTCCTCGCCCGGCCGCCCCGCCGTCGCCGGCCCGGCCGCGGGCACCGCGGTGCCCGACGATCCCCCCACGTAGTACCTGTCGTGCACCGGGTCCACGAGGTTCAGCGCCCAGCCGCGGTTGTCCTGCGCGCTGCCGACCGACACCGCCAGCCGGGTCCCGTCCGGGCTCCAGCTGAGGTGGCGGACCGGCGCAGGGATCGCCCGCCGGTCGGGTCCGAGCGCCAGGCGCCGCGACGCACCGGTGGCCAGGGTGCGGACGACGACCGCGTAGCTGTCGGCCGGCAGGTTCACGTCCGCACAGTGCCAGGCGAGCGGGCCGGTCCAGTAGGCGAGCTCCGTGCCGTCCGGGCTGAGGGCCGGCAGGGCGCCGTCCGCGACGAGCCGGGCGGGCTTCCCCCCGGCCACCGGGACGGTCCAGATCTCGTGGCGGCAGCCGACGTCGCGCGCGTAGTAGACGGTCGCGCCGTCCGGGCCCAGCTGGACGGCGTCGCCCAGCACGTCGACGTCCAGCCGGCGCCGCTGCGTCCCGTCTGCGGGATCGAGGACGACGAGGATCCCGGGAGCGGGCGGTCGCCCCTCGGGGACCTGCGGCGACGTCACCGCCACGAGGACCTTCGGCCGGCCCGGGGCCACCACTCGCTCGACGGCCCCGGACGCCGACGCCGAGGTGCCGGACGGCGTCCCGGCGGGCTGTCCGACCGGCACCGCCTGCTTCTGGGCGGGCCCGCAGCCCGCCAGCAGGACCACCAGGCAGCAGCCCGCCAGCCCCGCCCGGTGTCCCGTCGACCGCCCTGGCCGCACCATCGATCACTCCGTCCGCCGGGCCCGGACCGGGCCGCCCTCCGCCCCCGACCGCGTGGCCGGGGCGTCCGGTCCTGTCGACTCCGGGCTCACGGCACCGGTTGACGAGGGCGGCTGACGGCCCGCTCACACCCGGGACGCCTCGGCGATCACCTCGGCCACGAGCTCGGCCACGCTGACGTCGGCGGTGGTCCGCCCCAGGATCCGCGGGGCCCGGCGCGGTCCGGGCACGGTGTGGCCGCCGCCGTGCACGGTGTGGAGCACCACGGCGGGGCGGCCCGGGTCGCGGTACTCCGTGCGCTCCACCCGGGTGCGGCGGGGCGAGCCCGCGCGGTGCGGCACCTCCGTCGTCACCGGTTCGGCGACGATGCCGTTCCGCTCGGCGAAGTGCCGCGCGGTCTCGGGTGCCGACAGGGCGCTGCCGCCGACCTTGAACAGGCGGGCGGCCCACCAGGGCATCGGCCCGCCGGCGTAGGCGACGATCGGGTCGCGCGTGCCGTGGACCAGCGTCATGGGCATCGGCACCGGGGCGGGGACCACGCCGGGGAGCAGGACGTCGTCCGGTACGGGCCAGGTGGCACCGATGACGACGGCCCCCGCGAGCAGTTCGGGGGCCTCGTGGACCAGGCGCATGACGAGCTGCCCGCCGTTGGAGTACCCCACGCCGATCACCCGCCGCGGGTCCGTCCCGTGCCGCGTTCCTGGAACAGGCACGCGAAGCGGGATCGGGGCGGCACCCGTCCGGCTAGGCTCCCACCGTGCTCCCGGACCCGGCCATGAACGCCTGACGATGTCGATCGAGGGCGAGGCCGGGCGGACGGCGGCCAGGGGTGCGGAGCACATCATCGCGGAAGCGGTCGAGAAGGCCGGTGTCCGGGAGTCCGAGCCGATCGCGCTGAAGGCGGCGGACGAGGCGGTGATCCGTGGGGGTACCGGACCCGGGTCGCACGGGCTGAGCGCCGCCGACCAGGCCGCCCTGCGCGAGTACACCGGTCCGTCGTACAGGGACATCAACGCCTACAACCGAGGAGCGCCGATGTCGCCGGAGCAGGCGGCCCATCTGGAGGAACGCAGCGCGGCGATCTCCACCGCCCTGGGGAAGCTGCCACCGCACGAGGGCACCGTCTACCGAGGGGGTTCCTTCAGCGAGGACCTGCTCTCCCGGTACAAGCCGGGAGAGATCCTCACCGAGGACGCGTTCACCAGCACCTCGCGCGTGCGAGGATTCAAGGGAAATACTCAGTTCGAAATAGTGTCGAGCAACGGCAAGTACATCGCGCCGTTCGCCGAACCGAGGTTCAGGCACCAGGAAGAAGTGCTGTTCGATCGGGGAACGCAGTTTCGCGTCCTGGCGCACGACCTCCGGGACGGCAAGCACTTCATCATCCTGCGGGAGGTCGGATGAGCGAGAACCTGTCCAGCGACACGAGCCGGCTCTCGGAAGAGGACCGGTTGCTCGTCGAGCGCCTCCGGGCCGACCGGGAACGCGCCCTGGCGGAGAACCCGGACGCCGCGGGCGGCCTGCCCGACGAGAAGCAGGACTTCCCGATCGGTCTTCGCCCGGACGGCACCGCGAACCACCGCGACTGACGCGGTCAGGCCCGCTCGCGCCCAGGGGTGATCACGGCCAGGTGGCAGTTGTGGTCCCAGTCGAAGGCGGCCTGGTAGAGGCGGCCCGCCCGGTCACGGTGGTCGCTGCCGGTGAAGACCTGGATCTCGGTGTCCTGGTGCTTGGTGAACCGGCGGGTCGCGATGCGGTAGGTGGTGAGCCGGGTGGCGGCGTCGCCGTCCGTGGCCATCGGCGCGATGAACGGCAGCCCGACCAGGGAGTCCTCCGCGGCCGTCAGGCCGATCCCGTAGAGGTACAGCACCTTGTACTGGGCGGGGTCGGCCTCGTCCACCGGGTCGAGGAAGTGGCCGAGGTGGGTGAACCGGCCCGACCCGACGTCCAGCCGGTACAGCTCGCCGGAGACCGTGGACAGGTAGATCGTCGACCGGTCGCGCGTCACCGCCTGGCCGTTCCAGAAGCCGCCCGCCAGCAACTGGCCGGTACCGCGCATCCGGCCCGTGACGAGGTCGTACTCCCAGACCTCGTCCGTGAGGGTGTCCAGGAAGGGGTCCTCGGGGCCGCGGTAGGTGTAGACCTTGCCGGTGCGGGTGACCACGATCTCGCGGCTGACGACGCGGTCCGGCGCCCACGGGATGCCGGGCACCGTGCGGACCGTGCCGCGGCGCAGGTCGTAGAGCACGACGTCGCCCAGCGGGTGCGCCAGGCCGACGAGCAGCCCGTGCTCCGGTGAGTGGTTCAGCGCGACGATCCCCTGGTGGGGCAGCACGACGCCGCCGGGCAGCGTCCGGCTGACGTCGTCGAACGCGCCGGTGTCCAGGTCGTAGCGGAACAGGTGCGCGCCGCGGTAGCTCGGCAGGTCCTCGATGCCCTCCTTGAAGTCGTGGAAGCCCTGCGATCCCAGGTACAGCGCGCGGCCCACCTGCACGATCCGGGTGTGCCCCTTGGGGATCTCCTCACCCGCCAGGAGGTTGCCCTGCCGGGTCGCGACGTCGATGAACGTGCCCAGGAACTCCCGCCGGCCGGTGCTGTGCGTGTACCGGAACAGCGCGGAGTCGCCGCGGCCGTCGTCCCTGGTGCTGGTCCAGACGATGTAGACGCGGTCCTGGTCGTCGAGGCCGAGGGCGTTCCACGACTCGGTGAGCGTCAGGTAGGGCGGCGCGACGTCCTCGAACGGCACATAGGTGACGGAGTACGTCCCGGTGAACGCCCGCGCGCCGCCGTGCCGGGGCAGCACCGGCCGGCAGTGCCCGCCGGGCGACGGCGCGGCGGCGGGCGCCGACGTCGTGGGCCGGGCCGACGTCTGGCTCCCCGTTCCGGCGGCCAGGGGCAGCAGGCCCGCGGCCAGCACCGACCGTCGCGGGATGGCGACCGGCTCCGGGGGACGCTCGGACGAGGACGGCGGGATCTCGGGCACGGCTCCTCCTCGAGGCTCTGCGAGCCAGCCTCCCGCTGCGCCGGATCAAGGTCAAGGGGGCGGGCCGGTCCGATCGGTCACGCACCGTCGGCGCACGCACACGCCGTCAGTGCGCGCACGCGCCGTCAGAGCACGCAGACGCCGTCCGGCAACGGGGCGCGGCCGGTGAGGGCGAGCAGGAGCGCCGGCCCCAGCCCCTGGTCGAGCGCCAGGCCCGTGACGATGGCGAGCATCGACGCGAGCGGCGCCGCCGGGGCGTGCGGGGGCAGGCCGAGCGCGGTCTGCAGGTCCAGCCCGTGCACGACCA
>Ga0302322_100000866_pt1 | contig 23952 bp, 14 predicted proteins | sample Fen_T0_2_FD_203757 | JGI IMG/M metagenome (GOLD analysis project Ga0302322, IMG submission 203757) | Peat permafrost microbial communities from Stordalen Mire near Abisko, Sweden - Fen_T0_2 | ecosystem: Environmental > Terrestrial > Soil > Wetlands > Permafrost | place: Sweden: Abisko...
TTTCAGGTCGAGCCGTGGCCGGCCTACCCATCCGCCGACGCCTTCGTCAGGCCTGGATGTTGTCTGCGGCAGCGACAGGTGGTGCACAGCGCGTCCGTAGCCGGTCGGCGTCCGGGCTGCCCAGGGCCTCGAAGATGTCGATCGCCTGGCACCACGTGCTGCGGGCCTGTGCGGTGTCGCCGGCGGCGGCCTGGGCATCGCCCAGGCATTCCAGGGACTCGGCCTCACTGGCCCGATCACCCAGTTCCCGCCACAGGTCGATGGCGCGTCGGAACGCGTCGAGTGTGCGCTGAGGATCCGGCACTTGCGCGTAGGTGAGGCCCAGCAGGTGCAGGGCCACCGCCTGCCCTTCCCGATCTCCGACTTCCTGGTGGATCTCCAGTGCCTCCTCCCCGCGGGTCCGTGCCTGGCCCACGTTTCCTCTGCTCAACTGGTCCGCACCGATCTCAGCGAGTGCTCTGGCCTGGCCGATGCGGTGGTCCGCCGCCCGGTAGAACTGCAGCGCGAGGACGTTGTGCTCCATGCTCGCGGCGGATCGACCCTGCTGGTCCGCCAGATGGGCCAGGTTGAGGTGGAGGTGGCCGCGCCGCACGTCGTCCTGGAGTTCCTCGGCCAGGTGGAGCGCCTGGAGATTGGCGGCGACGGCGTCATCCAGTTGTCGCAGGCAGGCGTACGCCAGGCCCAGGTTGCGCCAGGCCAGGCCCTCGGCCTGGCGGTCACCGAGACGCTTCGCGGCGCCGAGCATCGCCTTCTGGGAGGAGGCCAGGTCCGTCCAGTGTCCTTGTCGGTACAGGTACGTCGTCATGGTCCACGCCAGCTGGCATGCCTCGGCGTCGAGCCCGATCGCCGAGGCGAGGTCCAGGGCAGCCAGGAGCGTGCGACGTTCTACGGTGAACCACTCGAGCGCCGCCGCGCTCCCCTCGAACGTCGAGACCTCGACTCCGGGGTTGGGGCCGGTGAGCGGGATCAGGTCTCGGTGCGGGTCCAGGGACAACGTGGCCGCGGTCGCGGTGTGCACACAGTGATGCAGCAGCCGTTGGACGGCGTCCAGGCGCTGCTGATCGTTGTCGCTTCCACGGGCCAACCGGGCCGCGTAGGCCGCGAGCAGGTCGTGCAGGAGGTAGCGGGCGGCGGTCTGCGGGCTCAACAGGGTGGCGCGGGTCAGTTCGTCGAGCAACGGTCCGGCCTCGTCAGTCGTCAGGCCGACCAGGCTGGCGGCGGCCGCGGTGCTGATCTCCGGGCCCGGGTGCAGGCCCAGGAGGCGGAAGAGTCTGGCGGCCCCGGGGCTGAGCCGGTCGTAGGACCAGGAGAACACCGCCGTGACGTTGGTGGTGTCGCCGTCGACGGCCAGCAGGTCCAACCGGCGATCGGCCTGCCGCAACTCGAGCACGAGTTCGGCCAGCGTCATGGTGGGGCGGGTGAGGGCACGCGCGGAGGCGATCGCCAGGGCGAGCGGCAACCGCGCGCAGCGGCCGATCAGTGCCTCCACCGCCTGCGGTTCTGCGTCGACGCGGTCGGCGCCCAACCGGCTGACGAGCAGGGACCTGGCTTCGTCAGAGGTCATCAGATCCAGCGTCAACAGCTGTGCGCCCTCGGCCGCGACCAGACCGGTGAGCCGGCTGCGGCTGGTCACCAGTGCGAGCGACCCCCCCGCTCCGGGCAGCAGCGGACGGACCTGGTCGGCGTCCCTGGCGTTGTCGAGAAGGATGATCATTCGCCTGCCGGTGAGGGTACTGCGGAACAACGCAGCCCTGGAGTCCGGGTCGTCAGGGATCCGGGCCGAGGGCACCCCGAGGGCATCGAGGAAGGACCGCAAGGCGTCGGCCGGCCGGACGGCGTCTCCACCGGCGGCGAAGCCGCGCAGGTTGACGTACAGCTGCCCGTCGGGAAAGCGGTGGGAGACGCGACGGGCCCAGTGGACCGCGAGTGCCGTCTTACCGACCCCGGCCGTGCCGGACAGCGCCGAGATGACCACTGCGGTCGGGGTCGTCGCCCCGACATCGTGGGTGGCGGCACCAGGACCGGCCAGCAGTTCGTCCAACTGGGCGAGCTCGGCGTCCCGCCCTGCGAATCCGCGGACCCCGAACGGCAGCTGCGACGGCCCGGTCCCGGTCTGCGGTGTCGGCGACCGGGTCCTGACCGAGGCGTCCTCGGGCTGCGGCCCGGTGGTGAGCCGCGGGTCGTGGGCCAGGACGCGACGGTGAGTCTCGCCCAGTTCCGGCGACGGCTCGATCCCGTGGGTCTCGATCAGGACGGTGCGGGCCCGACGGAACGCCGCCAGGGCGTCTGCCTGCCGCCCGGCCCGGTACAGCGCCGTCATGAGGAACGCCCACAGGCGTTCCCGGGCGGGACAGGCCTCGACCAGGGTCTCCAGTTCCGCGACCATTTCCGCGCCGAGGCCGGAGGCGAGGTCGGCTTCCAACCGGTCCTCCAACGCCATGAGCCGCAGGCTTTCGAGCCTGCCGGCCTCGAGCGTTGCCGCGTGGCAGGCGTCGAACTCCCCGTAGGCCACACCCCGCCACAGCAGCAGGGCGTCCGTGAGGTGTTGCCGGGCCTCCACGACCTGCCCCTGGCCCAGGAGCTGACGCCCCTGCGCCGCCTCGGCCTCGAATCGGCCGGCGTCGATCTGGGCCGTCTGGACGCGCAGCAGGTATCCGGGCGGACGCGTGACCAGGACCGCACCGGAACCGCCCTGCGCGCGGTCGACGGCTGCTCGTAGTCGCGACACATAGGTCCGGACCGTCCGATGGGCGTCGTGGGGAGGATTCTGGCCCCAGAGCGCCTCGACCAGGGCTGAGACGCTCACCGTGTGGCCGACATCCACCAGCAACCGCGCAAGCACCGTGCGCAGACGCGGGCCGCCCACCGGCACCAGGTTCCCGCGGCACCACACTTCCAAAGGCCCGAGTACTCGGAACGTCAACCCCGTGTCGGCGCCCCCCGACTCCATCTTCGCCCCCCAGTTCGGCTGTCGACGGACTGTCGACGGCACGTCGACGATACGCGCAATCCTTGGCCATGTACCGGAAGGCAGCTCGCGTCATACCCCAGCGTCTCTGGATCGTGGCTCCGACCTGCACACCCCGGTTAACGACGAAGACCCGGGTTCGACCCGCCAATCACGTCCACTGCACCGATGCCGCGGGCCCACCCCCATCCACCACTCCGTCACGAGACAGGAATTCATCATCATGAAGCGCATCACCAAGACAATGCTCGGGCAGGTGCGAGACCTGTGAGATTCAGACGCGCGCTCGGTATCGCGGCAGCATTCGTCCTCACCGCCACCGGTGTGGTCGGCGTCAGCCTTCCGGCGTCCGCAACGGACCTGGCCGCCCCCGCCACCTGCAGTATCCAGACGTTCAACACCAGGAACTTCCTGACGGCTGTCGACGGCGGCGGCCGGACGACGAACGTGATCCAGAGCAACCGGACCGCAGCCAAGTCGTGGGAGACCTTCACGCTCGTCCCCGCGGGGGACGGCGTCCACGTCGGACTGCGGACCACCAACGGGAACTTCCTGACCGCCATCGGTGGCGGCGGCCGGATCACCGACGTGCTCGCCTCGACCGCCACCGTGCTGCAGGGCTGGGAAATGTTCAACATCATCCGCTTCGGCGGTGACGGATACGCCATCCAGACCGTCAACGGTCGCTACCTCACCGCCGTCGGCGGTGGGGGTCGCACCTCCGACGTGATCCACAGCGATGCCACCCAGGTCCAGGCGTGGGAACTGTTCCTGTTCAACTGCCGATGACGACGCACTGCCGCACTCGGCTCCGGACGGATCCTGCCCGGATCCGTCCGGAGCCGGAGCCGTCCGGAGCACGTGCGCCGACGCGCTCATCGCGCGTCCGGTTCTGGTCGACGCGTGGCCGCCTGGCCCCCGTCCCGGGAGAGCGCCGACAGACCGTCGCGCACACGGTGCTCCTCGTGTTGACCTCCGCCTCGGACGTGCACCCTCCCGTCGGGCGCGCGCCTCCACCCGCCCGTCCGCCGCGCCGTATCCCCACCACGAGTTCCTGCTGGCCGCGTGACGTCGCGCCTCCCAGGACCGGCGGGCAGCGGTCGCCACTGGTTGTCGTCCTCGACACGGAACTCGACCCGGATGAGCAGTGTGTCGTCCTGCACCGGGCCGGCGCGGGCAGCCCTGATGCCGATGTCCGGACGTGCCCGCTCGTGGCGTTCCGCACGTCTGCCCCACTCCCGCCTGGCATTCCAGAGTTCTGGTGCTTGCCGGGGTGGCACAATCCGGGCATGACGAACCGCCAGGTCGCTGCCGGCTCGGCGTCTGCCGGTGCCGGCGGCCCCGCGGTGCCCTGGTCTTCGCGGCTGGCCTCTGCATTGCTGGGCATCGGGGCGGGTGGCATCGCGACCTTCGGCCTGATGGCCTTCGTCATGTCGGCCCTGGGCGGTGGGGTCGGCTTCGGCGACGACGCGGAGTCCGCGTCCACAACCCTTGGGCTGGTGTTCGGTCTGTCCCTCGTGGCACTCGGGGGCGGGTTGGCCTATCTCGCCCTCGGCGTCTGCCGAGGTCGACTCGTTCCCTCGCTGGTGGCCTTCTGCCTGGCCACCGGAACGGCCGGGCTGGGTGTCGGGGAGCTGCTCCTCCGGGACACGACGGTGAGCATCCACGAGGTGGTCCAAGGTCTGGGAGGCCCAGTGGTGGTGCTGACGATGCTCATCACGCCGACTCACCGCCGGTACGTCAGCCTTCGGTGGCGGCAGTGTACGACGCAGCGGCGAGCGGACCACGGGGACGTCGCCACGGCAACGCATCCGTTGCGACGCGGTGGCAACGTGTCGTAGCGTATCCGGCCCGTCGACGGGCCTGGCCAATACTGTCCACGGTTACCGCGAAGAGCTCAGCTGCGTCGAGAATGGTCGTTGTCGACCGCGATATGCGGATCCTCATCTGCCGCGAGTCGCTGTTCCGTGGTGGACACCGCGATTACATCGGTCGACCAGGCCGAGGCCGTGAGAGTTTGCGTCAAGGGTGCCTGGCGGCTTCACAGCGGATGTCGTTGATAGGTAGCCGAGCTCGTGACGACAGCCCGGCGAGTCACCACGATGACGGGCATGGTCGATGCGCCGGCTTCCGGCTTCCCACTGTGGCATTTGTCGCTCGCTCTGGCCGCCCTCCTCGCCGTCACGGGCGTGCTGCTCGCTGCCTGGTCAACGCTGCATCACCGACGCAGGCTGCTGCTGGCGTGGGCCGTAGCGGCTGGGCTCTACGGCCTGGGGTGGGGCGCCTTCGTCGCCCACATACTGATGGAAGTCAGCTGATCTGCCCTACCGATCGGCTCCGGCTCGCGGGTGCGCCGCAAGGGCATCAATGAGGGTGGCGGGGGCAGGAACCGCACTCACGTTGCCGCGACCAGCGTGGCCGGGCCGGCTGCACAGGACGCGGCGCAGCCACCCTCGCGCCATTGCGGCCGACTGCCAAGCGGAGGTAGGGACGGCGCCGGACCGGCGTCCGGCGTCATCCCCGTACGGGCAGGCTCACGCCGTCGCGCAGAAAGAGCGGGAGCCTCTCGATCGGCGCGTCGACGACCACCGTCTTCCCTGCCTCGTGGCGCTCGCCCGACCACGCGTCGGTCCAGGTGGCTCCCGCGGGCAGGTAGACCTCGCGGCTTGTCGCGCCCGGCGCCAGCACCGGCGCCACCAGCAGGTCCGGCCCGAACAGGTAGGCGTCCGCGACGTCCCAGGCGGCCTGGTCCTGCGGGAACTCCAGGAACAGGGGGCGCATCGGTGGCAGTCCCTCCACCTGGGCCTGGCGCATGACGTCGAGGACGTACGGCGTGAGCCGCCCACGCAGGGCGACGTAGTCCTCGAGGATCGCCCCCGCCGCCTCGCCGTACGACCAGATCTCGTTGGGTGCGCCGGTCATGTCGGGTGAGAAGGGCGTGGCGGGATGGCGCACGCCGTGCAGGCGCATCAAGGGTGACAAGGCGCCGAACTGGAACCAGCGGATCATCAGCTCGCGGTACTCGGGTGACGTCGGGTCACCGCCGTGGAACCCCCCGATGTCGCTGTTCCACCACGGGATGCCGCTCAGGCCCGTGTTGAGGCCCGCGGCGAGCTGGGCCCGCAGCGCCGCCCAGGTGGGGAAGACGTCGCCGGACCACAGGACCGCCCCGTACCGCTGGGAGCCCGCCCACGCCGACCGGTTGAGGGTGACGACCTCCTCGCGGCCCTCGGCGAGCATCCCCTCGTAGAACATCCGCGCGTTCTCCCTCGGGTAGAGGTTGCCGACCTCCAGCCCGGGCCCGGCGTGGTAGCGCAGGTTCGCCTGGGTGGTGCGCTTGATCTCGGGCTCGCAGGCGTCCGCCCACCACAGCTCGATGCCGTGGGCCAGGTAGTTCTCCCGCAGCCTGGACCACAGGTAGTCGCGGGCCCGCGGGTTCGTGGCGTCGTAGAAGGCGACCTGGACGGTGGTGTCGATGCCCTTGTCCGGCCAGTCGGCGTGCGCCACCGGGCCGTACTCGGTGCCCACGAACAGGCCGAGGCGCTCCATCTCGGCGTGGTTCTCGGACAGCGGGCTCACCGACGGCCAGACCGAGACCATCAGGCGGGTGCCGTAGGAGGCCAGTTCCTTCACCGCGGCGGCGGGGTCGGGCCACTCGGCGGGGTCGAACTTCCAGTCGCCCAGGTGCGTCCAATGGAAGAAGTCGCAGACGATCACCGACAACGGCACCCCCCGCCGGTGGTACTCCCGGGCGACGTCGAGCAGCTCCTCCTGTGAGCGGTACCGCAGCTTGCACTGCCAGAAGCCGGCCGCCCACTGCGGCAGCATCGGGGCGTGGCCGGTCACGTCCGCGTAGCGGCGCAGGACGTCGGCCGGCGTGCCCGCCGTGATCCAGTAGTCGAGCTGCCGCGCACTGTCGGCGACCCAGCGGGTACCGTTCACGGCCAGCTCCACCCGCCCGAGCGCGGGGTTGTTCCACAGCAGCCCGTAGCCCCGGTTCGACAGCAGGAACGGGACGGTGACCTCGCTGTTGCGCTGCACCAGCTCGATCACGGCGCCCTTCTGGTCGAAGAGGCCGTGCTGGTGCTGCCCCAGCCCGTACAGCCGCTCCCCGTCGTAGGCGGCGAAGCACTGCTCGATCCGGTGGTAGCCGTTGCCCTGGGGCACCCGGTGCCGGGGGCCGGGCCACCAGAAGTGCGCGTCCCGCTCGGCGAGCAGTTCCTCGCCGTCCGACGTCCGGCGGAAGACCATCCGGCCGGTGTCGGAGACGATGACCGTGATCGCGCCGTTGACCACGCGCGCGGACGCCGGGCCCACCTGGACGTCCGGCGCGGTTGCCGCCACACCGTCCAGGAGCGCGCCGGGCAGCCCCGTCAGAACCTCACCGCCGACGCGTGAGCGCACCCGCAGGGCGTCCGGACCCCACGCCTCGACCCGCAGCGTCTCCTGGCGGCCCGACCATTCCACGCCACCGGGAATCGCCCGCAATTCACCGATCTCGTCGTCGTGAGCGGCCAACGGTGTTTCTACTGACATCAGGACAGAGGCCTTTCTCGTGAGGATTCCCGGGCGGTGAGTTCCGGGGCGAGCAGCGTCGCGCCGTGGGTGGAGCGGCCCGTCAGCTGCGCCATCGCCAGGCGGACGGCGCCGCGCCCCATCTCCTCCGCCGGGATGGACACGCTCGTCAGCCGTGGCCAGGCCTGCAGCGCGGCCTGGTCGGGGCAGATGGCCGCCACCGACATCTCGTCCGGGACGGGACGGCCGAGCTGGCGCAGCACGCTCAGCAGCGGTGGGATGGCCGCCTCGTTCTGGACGACCAGACCCGTCGTGGCGGGCCGTTCCTCGAGCAGGCGCGCGAGGGTGCCGGCGACCGCATCGAAGGTCCCCTCGCACGGCCGGTGCGTCGCGCGCAGACCTCGAGCGGCGCTGGCGGCGCTGAACCCGGCCAGGGTCCGCAGGGCGAACCCGGTATGCCTGCGGTAGACGTTCTCGTCCGGCCCGATCAGGGCGATCTCGCGGTGCCCCAGGTCCGCCAGATGGTCGGCGCAGAGCCTACCGGCCGCCTGGAAATCGAGGTCGATGCAGGTCAGGCCCTCAGGTTCGGCTGGGAGGCCGATGAGCACGGCGGGCGTCGGCAGCTCCCGCAGGACCGGGATGCGGGCGTCGTCCAGTTCGACGTCCATCAGCACAAGGGTGTCCGCACCCCCGCTGCCCGCCAGCCGGCGCACGCCGGCCGTCCCCTCGTCGCCGGTGAGCAGCAGCACGTCCTGGTCGTACTCGCGGGCCGCGGAGGCGACCGCCATGACGATCTCCATGATGATCGGCACGTACATGTCGCTGCGCAGGGGCACCATCAAGGCGATGACGTTGGACCGGTTGGACGCCAGCGCGCGGGCCCCGGCGTGAGGGTGGTAGCCCAGCTCGGCGATGGCCCGGGCGACCCGCTCGCGGGTGGCCCGCGAGATCGACCGCTTCCCGCTGATCACGTACGAGACCGTGCTGGCCGACACCCCGGCACGCCGTGCCACGTCGGCTAGTGTCGCCATGGCCGTCCTCCCCCTGCTGGTGCGCCGCCGCAGCCGCACCGGCACGGCACCTCGCGTGGCGCTGGGAAATCGAAGCGCTTCGAATACTACAGCCGGGTTCGGCGGCGCCATTTCCGCCCCAGCGAATTCCTCGTTCCCGCCGACGGCAGCGGGACAGGGGTGCGGTGCCCGGCCGGAGGACGCCGTGCCGGCCGCGTGGTCCGGTCGCAACTGCCCGGCACCGAGCCGGCTCAGGGTACGGGCACCGCGCCGGACGGCGCGGGACAGGCCGGTCAACCCTTGACGGCGCCGACGAGCATCCCCTTGGTGAAGTGCTTCTGCACGAAGGGGTACACCACGACGATGGGGACGAGGGTGAGCACGAGCATGGCCATCTGCAGCGAGAGCTTGGGGGCCTGGGTGGCGGCCACGGCGGCACCCGCCATGTTGGTGCCGACGCCGGGCATGCTCGCCCCTTGGGACACGTACTGGTAGAGCACGTACTGGATGGGCCACTTCTCGCTGTCCGCAGGCATGTAGAGCATCACGTTGAACCAGTTGTTCCAGTACCCGACGCCGTAGAAGAGGGCCATGACGGCGGTGACCGCCCGTGACGTCGGCAGCACCACCGACCACAGGATGCGCCAGTCCCCCGCGCCGTCGAGGCGGGCCGCGTCGATCAGCTCCGACGCCGTGCCCTGGTAGAAGGCCCGCATGATGAGGATGTTGAACACCGAGACCGCGCTCGGCAGCACCAGCGACCAGTACTGGTCGTAGCCGTGGAAGAGGTTCGCGACGATGACGAAGCTCGGGATCAGCCCGCCGCTGAAGAACATCGTGACGAGCAGCGTCAGCAGCAGAGTGCGGTGTGCGAACGAGCCCTTCCTCGACAGGCCGTAGGCGCAGAGCACCGACACCACCATCGAGACCACCGTGCCGACCAGCGTGAGCACCAGACCGATCACCAGCGCCCGGGTGACGGTTCCGCCGCCGAGCATGGTGCGGTAGGCCTGCAGGGTGAGGCCGTCCGGGACGACCACGAGGCCGCCGGCCCGGTTCACCGCGCTGGACGGCGACAGGCTGGTGATCAGGACGGTGTACAGCGGGAACAGCACCAGCCCGACCACGACGAGCAGCGCGGCGCTCTTGACGACCTGCCCGAGGAACGTCGGCCGCTCCTCCCACGACGGACGGGTCGCCCGGCCTGGGCGCTGCGGGCCGGTCGCGGTCGCCGGCTGTGTCGTGGCGGCGGTCACCGCTGGCCCCGGTACAGGCCGTCCTCGCCGAACAGGTGCGCGAGCTTGTTCGCCGAGAAGATCAGCACCAGCGAGACCACTCCCTTGAAGAGGCCGGCCGCCGCACCCAGGCCGTAGTTGTTGGCGACGATGCCGTTCCAGTAGGCGTACGTGTCGAGAACCTCCGCCGCCTGCGTCCCGACGGCGTACCGCTGGATGAGGAACTGCTCGAAACCGATCGAGAGCGCGTTGCCCAGCCGCAGCACGAGCAGCAGCACGATGACACCGCGCATCCCCGGCAGCGTGATGTGCCACATCCGGCGCCACCGGTTCGCGCCGTCCACGGCCGCGGACTCGTAGAGGCTGGGGTCGATCGCCGCGATCGCCGCCAGGAAGACGATGATGCCCCAGCCTGCCTCCTTCCAGACGGCCTGGGCGGTCACCAGGTACTTGAACGTGTCCGGGTTGCTCATCACGTCCCAGGCGGCCCAGCCGTGCAGGCGCAGAGCGTGGTTGAGCAGGCCGGCGCCGCCCAGCATCTCCTGGAAGAGCGACACGACGATGACCCAGCTGAAGAAGTGGGGCAGGTAGGTGATCGCCTGGATCGTCCCGCGAACCGTGCTGCTGAGCACCGAGTTGAGCATCAGGGCCAGCGCGATGGGCACCGGGAAGTACAGCAGGATCTGCACCATGCTGAGCACCAGCGTGTTCTCGAACGCCTGCCAGAAGTTCGGGTCCGCGAACAGCGCCCGGAAGTTGTCCAGCCCTGCCCACGGGCTCGCCAGGAAGCCGGCGATGAAGTCGTAGTACTGGAAGGCGGTGACGGTCCCGAACATCGGCAGGTAGTTGAAGGCGATCACGAGCAGGATCGCCGGGGCCACCATGAGCAGCAACGACCGGTCCCGCCGCAGCTTGACCCTCCAGGTCGCCCCGGACGGCACCGGCTCCGTGGCCGGCCCGACGACGGCGCGGCCGCTCGGCCGCACCGTCGCCGGGGCCGGCTGCGGAGCGGGCGCCGAGGTCACTGCTGGCCGGTTCCGTAGACGTCGACGACATTCTTCTGGAACCAGTCGATCAGCTGCGAACCGCCGGCCGTCTTCCAGTTGGCGGCGGCCGCCTTGACGTCGGCCACCGTCTTCTTGCCGAACGAGACCTGCTCCACGATGTCGTTGACCTGCGTGGCGGTGGAGATGCTGGCGAACCGGGCGGGCGGGTTGACGTTCAGGTTCCAGAACGGCGGCTTGTAGGCGTGCTGCACGGCGTCCGCCGTCCAGGCGTACTTGGCCTTCGTGACGTCGTCGTACCCGGGGTTGGTCAGCACGGCCTGGCTGCTGACCAGGAACTGGTAGGTCTGCTGGTTGGCCTCCTTGGTGCCCTGCGTGGTGTACGTGGGTCCGGTGGCGCCCCGGGTCCAGTGGACGCCCTCCACCCCGTAGTTGATCAGGGTGTACTCGGCGGATCCGAACGGCGCGGCCAGGTAGTCCGCGAGGGCCAGGCACTCCTTGATCTGGGCGTCGGACAGGTTCTTGTTGAGGTAGCTCATCAGGGCGGCCGAGTTCTGCAGCGCGACGGTGGGGGCCGAGCCGTCGTGGCCGAACACCTTGACGGCACCCCGGACGAACTTCGGGTCGGCCGTCCTGCCCTCGATGGCGTCCGACGCGTTCCAGGCCCCGGGGCCGTCGGAGGTCAGGATCACGTGGCCCGCGTAGAACCGCTGCTTGGCCTGACTGTTGTTCTTGGCCAGGCCGTCCGGGTGCACGTAGCCGGACCTCGCCAGCTTGTAGGCGAACTCCAGGGCCGCCTCGAGCTCGGGGGTGTCGTAGGCGCTGATCACCTTGCCGTCCCTGACCGTCACCGCCAGGCCGGTGGGCGGCACGTTGAACATCTGCTGGACGACCAGCCAGAGGACGTCGAACGCCCACACGTTGGATGACGCCGACGTCAGCTCCTTGCCCAGCGCCAGCAGGGAGTCGGCGTCCTTGATGCTCGCGGGGTCGATGCCCTTGGCGCTCAGGACGTCCTGGCGGTGGTAGAGGATCGTGCCGAACTGCCCCCCCGAGGTGAACGACGGGAAGCCGTACAGCTTGTTGTTCCACGCCCCCGCCTGCCAGCCGCCGGTCGGGATGGCGGCGAGGTTGGGGTACGCGCTGATGTTGTCGCCGGACAGGTGCGCGGTCAGGTCGGCGAACCGGCTCGCAGCCAGCTCACCGACGTTCAGGTTGCCGTTCCACCAGGTCGGCACCTGCAGCCAGTCGGGCAGCTTGTTGCCCGCCACGAGCGTGGGGACGGTCTGCGCGTAGTCGTTGCCGTTCGCGGGCTTCATGGTCAGCTCGGCACCCAGCGCCGTGTTGACCGCCTGGTAGTAGGGATTGCCCGCAGGCGGGATGCCACCCCACAGCGGCGTGATCGCCGTGTACGAGCCGCCGGAACCCGGGGTCTTGGCCACGGTCTTGACCAGGTCGGTCGGATAGCTCAGGAACCCGGGATCGACGGACGATCCGGCCGCCCCCGCGGTGATGGGCAGCTCCGGCCTGGGCCCGATGGCCAGCGGGGTGTACTTCGGCAGGACGGCCTTCAGCCCCGCCGTGGAGTTGGCCTTGCCCGCGGCCGCGGAGGAGGAACCGCCGCAGGCAGTGAGCAACGGTGACCCGGCGGCGACCGCGCCCACCCCCAGCACCGTCGCCCGGAGGAAGGATCTGCGGTCGAGGCCAACGCTGTCGGTTCCCATCGCGGTGCGACCTTTCTCGTCTGGAGCGGGCGGGGAGCATCCGGAGCCGTTCGCACACATTGTCGAAGCGCTTCGACGTTGCCGGGAGGTTACGGTAGCCCGCGCCCCGCCACAAGACCCGGACAACCCGGGCTTTCCGGAGACACATATGACGCCTGCTTCGCATTCCGACCCATCGCTGGTTGCTTGACACCCCCGTGACGGTCTGCCACGGTCGAAGCGCTTCGACGGATGCACCGCGAGCGTCACCGGCACCCCGGCGAAGGGACGACGACGTGCCCACCGTTCCCCCCGCGAGCCCGCAGGCCCCACCCCGGGTGACGGTCGAGGACCTGCTCGCCCGGTTGACCCTGCCCGAGCGGATCGCGATGCTCCACCAGTACTCACCCGCCGTGCCGCGGCTCGGCCTGGCTGCGTTCCGCACCGGGACCGAGGCCCTGCACGGGGTGGCATGGCTCGGCCGCGCGACGGTCTTCCCGCAGGCTGTCGGGCTCGGCGCGACCTGGAATCCCGAGCTCCTGCAGGAGGTCGGCGAGGCCACCTCCGTCCAGGTGCGCGCGAAGCACGCGACAGATCCGACGGTGAGCCTCAACGTCTGGGCGCCCGTGGTCAACCTGCTGCGCGACCCGCGCTGGGGGCGCAACGAGGAGGGCTACTCCGAGGACCCGTGGTTGACCGGGCTGCTCGCCACCGCCTACTGCCGCGGCCTGCGCGGCGACCATCCCGACGTGGTCCGCACCGCACCCACCCTCAAGCACTTCCTGGCCTACAACAACGAGTCCGACCGCACCGCCACGTCCTCCTCGGTGCGCCCTCGCGTGCTGCACGAGTACGACCTTCCGGCCTTCCGCGCGCCGATCCGGGCCGGCGTCGTGGACGCCGTCATGCCGGCGTACAACCTCGTCAACGGCCGGCCGTGCCACGTCTCGCCGTACCTGGCGCAGGGCGTGCGCGCGTGGGCGCCGCACGAGCTGCTCGTCGTCAGCGACGCGCAGGCGCCGTCCAACCTCGTCGAGGACCAGCGGTACTTCCCCGACCACCCCACCGCGCACGCCGCCGCGCTGCGTGCCGGGGTGGACAGCTTCACCGACCACGGCGCCGATCCCGCGACCACCGTCGCTCGGCTGACCGAGGCGCTCCACCGGGGCCTGATCGGGCCGGACGACATCGACCGCGCGGTGCGCCGGGTGCTCGCGCTGCGCGCGCGGACGGGCGAGTTCGAGCCGGAGCGGGACCCGTACGCGGGGATCGGTCCGGACGCGCTGGAGCGCCCCGAGCATCGCGAGCTGGCCCGGCGGGCCGCGCGCGAGCAGGTGGTCCTGCTGCGCAACGACGGGCAGCTGCTGCCGCTGGCGGCGGCCCGCCTGCGGCGGCTGGCCGTCGTCGGACCGTTCGCGCAGACGCTGTGCGAGGACTGGTACAGCGGCACGATGCCGTACCGGGTCGACCTCACGGCCGGGCTGGCCGAGGCGATCGCGGTGACCGGCGGGACCGTCGTCACGGCCGAGGGCGCGGACCGGATCGCCCTGCGCTCGCGCCGCACCGGCCGCTACGTAGTCGTGGCCGACGCCGACGTCCCGGCCCTGACCTGCACGGACGCGCCCCACCGAGCGGCTGTGCCCGACGGCACGCCCCCGCCCGAGCCGGCACAGTTCGACGTGTTCGGCTGGAGCGGCGACGTCCTGACCCTGCGCAGCGTGCTCACCGGCCGCTACGTGACGGCGCAGGGCGGCGCCCTCGTGGCGGACCGCGAGCAGCCCGGCGGCTGGGTCGTCCACGAGACGTTCACCCTCGAACCCCGCGACGACGGCGTCCTGCTGCGCTGCGCGGCCACCGGGGCGTACGCCGCCGCGGGGCTGGACGGCGTGCTGGCCACCACCGCGGACCGGCCCGCGGACGCCGAGGTCTTCGAGCGGGTCGTCGTGCACGACGGCGTGGCGCAGGCGCTCGCCGTGGCGGACGGCGCGGACGTCGTCGTCCTGGCGGTCGGCAACGACCCCCACATCGACGGCCGCGAGACCCAGGACCGCTCCACGCTGTCGCTGCCACCGACCCAGGACCGACTCGTGCACGAGCTCGCGGCGGAGCACGAGGACGTCGTCCTGGTCGTCATGAGCAGCTATCCGTACGCGCTGGGCTGGGCCGACGAGCACATCGCCGCCGTCATGTGGACCAGCCACGCCGGCCAGGAGACGGGCCACGCGGTCGCCGACGTCCTGCTGGGCCGTCACGCGCCGTCCGGGCGGCTGCCCCAGACCTGGTACCGCGCCGACGCCGACCTGCCCGACCTGCTCGAGTACGACGTCATCTCCGGGCACCGCACCTATCAGTACCTGGACGTCGAACCGCTCTACCCCTTCGGGCACGGGCTCACCTACGCCACCTTCCGGTACGGGCCCGCGACGGCCGTCGTCGACGGGCCGGCGGGGGCTGAAACCGTTTCGGTGACCCTCGACGTCACGAACATCGGCAACCAGTCGGCGCCCGAGGTGGTGCAGCTCTACAGCAGGCCCCTGGGCACGGCCGAGCCGGACCGCCCGAGGCGCCGGCTGCAGGCCTTCGTGCGCGTTCCGCTCGGGCCCGGCGAGACCCGGACCGTCGTGCTCGCCTTTCCCTTGGAGCAGTTGACGCACTGGGACGTCGTGACGCACGGGTTCCGGATCGAGCCGGGGGCGTACGAGCTGCTCGTCGGCCGATCGTGCGACGTGATCGAGTCGGTGGCCCACATCGACGTCCCCGGCGAGCCGCGCGGCCCCCGGCCCGTGACCGTCGGGGTGGTGGCGGCCGTGGACTTCGACGCCGCGGCCGGTGTCCGGATCGTCGACACGACCCCCGCGAGCGGCGAGGCCGTCGAGGTGGTGGACGACGGCTGGTTGCTGCTGCGGCGGGCCCTGCTGCCCGGCGGCAGGCACCGGCTGACGGCGCGGGTCTCCCGCACCGAACCGGGCACGGCGCGGTTGGACCTGCGGGCCGACGACCCGCACGACGGGCGGCTGCTCGGCGGTGTCGACGTGCCCGGCCTCGGCGGACGGTACGTGTGGGCCGAGGTCGCGGCGGACGTCCGGCTCGGCGACGAAACCACCGTGCGCGACCTCTTCCTGGTGCTCACCGGCGCCCAACGGCTCGACCACGTCCGGCTGGCCCCGATCCTCGCCGAGGGATGAGCGACGCCGTCGCCCCGGGGCTGTGGTTCGGCGGCGACTACAACCCCGAGCAGTGGGACGCCGACGTCCTGGCCGAGGACGATGCCCTGATGCGCCACGCCGGGGTGAACACCGCCACCGTGGGGGTGTTCTCGTGGTCGGTGCTGGAGCCGGCCGAGGGCCGCTACGCCTTCGAGGAGCTGGACCGCACGCTCGACCGCCTGCACGCCAACGGCGTCCGCGTCGTGCTGGCCACGCCGACGGCCTCTCCACCACCCTGGTTCGGGGCCGCCCATCCGGACGCGCTGCCCGTCACGGCCGACGGCATCCGCCTCAGCCACGGCAGCCGGGACACCTACTGCGCCGCGGCCCCCGCCTACCGGCAGGCCGCCCGCGCCGTCGCCGAGGCGCTCGCCGTCCGGTACGCCGACCACCCCGCCCTGGCGCTGTGGCACGTCCACAACGAGTACGGCACCCGTTGCCACTGCGACCACTCGGCGGTGGCGTTCCGGCGCTGGCTGCGGGCCAGGTACGACGACGACCTCGAGCAACTGGACGCGGCCTGGAACGGCGCCTTCTGGAGCCAGCGCTACAGCGACTGGGAACAGGTGCTGCCGCCGCGTACCACGCAGTACCTTCCCAACCCCGGGCACGTGCTCGATTTCGCCCGCTTCTGGTCCGACGAGCTGCTCGCCGCCTACCGCGAGCAGGCCGACGTCCTGCGCCGGCACACGCCCGACGTCCCCGTCACCACCAACCTCATGCTGCCCTCGGGATGGCAGCACCTCGATCCCTGGCGGTGGGCCGCGGAGGTCGACGTCGTCGCCGTCGACCTCTACCCGGAGACGGACGGCGTCGACGGTCGCGCCGAGCTGGCATTCAGCGCGGACCGGGCCCGTTCCTTCGGCGGGGGGCGCCCGTGGCTGCTCATGGAGCAGGCGGTCGGCCTGGTGCACCGGCACGACCGGGGCGTCATGACGGTGCTCGAGCCCGGCCGGATCCTCGCCGACAGCCTCGCCTGCGTGGCCCGTGGCTCGGACGCGGTGATGTTCTTCCAATGGCGGGCCGGCCGCGGCGGCGCCGAGCAGCACCACGGCGCGATGGTGCCGCCGGCAGGCCCACGGACCCGGGTCTTCCGGGAGGTCACCGAGCTGGGGTCCGCGCTCGGCCGGCTCGGCGAGCTGGCGGGCAGCACGGTCAGGGCGGCGGTGGCCCTGCTCTGGGACGCCGACGCCAGATGGGCCCTGGACGCTCCGGGCCTGCCCTCGAGACACCTGCGGTACGTGCCGCTGGTGCGTGAGTGGCACACCGCGCTGTGGCGGGCCGGCGTGACGACGGACGTCGTTCATCCGGAGGGCGACCTGGCCCGGTACCGGATGGTCCTGGCTCCCGGCGCCTACCTGTGCTCGGACGTGGGGGTGGCCGCGCTGCGCCGGTACGTCGACGGTGGCGGGCACCTGGTGCTCGGCTGTTTCTCGATGGTGGCCGACGAGCACCAGCGGGTGCGCACGGGAGGCTGGCCCGGCGGCCTGCTCGACGTCGTCGGCGTACGCGTGGAGGAGGTGCACCCGGCGGCGACGGGCGACGGCGTCCAACTTACCGGCGGGTGGACCGGTGCCTGGTGGAGCGAGTCCCTGGACCTCGTGGACGAGGACGACGTCGACGTGCTCGCCCGGTACGCCGGCGGAGTGCTCGCCGGACGACCGGCCGTGACCCGGCACCGGTTCGGCACCGGGACCGCGTGGTATGTCTCGACCCGGCTGGACGAGGTGTCCCTCGCGGCCTTCGTCGGGCAGGTGCTGGCGGCCACCGGGACGGCGCCCGAGCTGCTTGGCGCCCCCTTAGGCGTGGAGGCGGTGCGCCGGCACACGGACGACGGCCGCAGCTGGCTCTTCTTGCAGAACCTCGGGACCAGCGCGGTCGACGTCCCCGCGACCGGTGTCGACCTGCTGACGGGCCGGGCGATCGACGGTGCGCTGTGGCTGGCGGCCGGCGGCGTGGCTGTCGTGGCAGAGACCGGTCCACGATCCTGACTGCCCCGGCCATCCCTCCAAGCGGCAGGGCCACGGGGTCCGACGGTCCCGACGGCTGTGCCGAGCGCGCCCGTCGTCCACGCCGGACGAGCTCCGAAGAACCATGCCTGTCTGATGTAAAGCCTGGACAGGAGCGGCCGCTGTCCGGGCCGGTGGGGCCGATCGTGCGGCGACGACGCGGAGACCTGATGACCGCTCTGCAGGCGCGCGGCGCCTCGCACCTTACGGGTCTTCGGCAGCGTCGCACGTAGCGAGGACCAGCCTCGCAGCGACGTCGACCTCCTGGCCGATCTCCCCCGGGCTAGTGACGCACGGTGCCGTCCAGCCGCTGGCGGGGAGCGCGTGCGTCCCCATCGCCGAGCTACGCGGGTGTTCGGCCCGCCGTGCCAGGCCCGGCGTGGCTCGCCTGGCTCGCCTGGCTCGCCTGGCTCGTAGGACGGTAGGCGTGCGGGGCGTGGACCGCCTCGCTGTGCATGATCGGCAGCGGTGGCGGCCGTCGCGGCGAAAGTCCGGCCGACCCGACGTGCCGGCCGGAGGACCCGTCATCGGCAACATCGTCATACCTGTCGGAGCCAATCGACCGACCCCGAGCAGTTCATGAATCATCCGCTTGATGGAACCAGCGAGAGCGCGCGGCGTACTCCTAGATCTTCTGCTGCCCCAGCCCATCCGCCCCGACGACGTGGTGAGCACCGTCCTGTTCCTCGCAGTGGAGGATCCGGCGTGGATCGGCGGCGCCACGGCATACCGCTCACCCCGTCGCCGACGACGACCCGACTGCCAGCTGGTAACGCACAGTGAGCGTGCACCCACGCCCTCGCCTGATCACCGACCCGGTTCAACCTGGCCCGACTCGACCCGGTGTTGGCGCTGCCCCACAACCGGCTCGCCGGAGCCGCCGATGCCCGCCCCCGCTCCTCCTGCACGGTACCGGCCGCCACGGCGCGATACCCCGCGCCACGGTTCCACCGACGCGTCATCCGCGCTGACTGTGGGTGCCTTCTGTGCGGGGCGACGTGGTCCGGCATCGGCCACGCCGGGCAGCCCGACCGCATAGCGGTTCTGCACCAGCGATGGGGCTACCGCGCGGAGATTGTCATGATTTCGCCCTAGACGCGAATGTTCTCGCCTCAATACGCTGACCCTCCTGATGCGACGAGACGGGAGGCGGACCTTGACTCCACGACGAGGTCGAGACCGGAAACGAACCTGGCAGCTTGCGCTTGGCGCCATGGCCGTGCTAGTCACCACTGCCGCGGCGCCCGCTGCCACGGGCGCCGCCGGAGCGCCAACTCCCACCTGCGAGAAGCGGCCGAACGACACGGCGGTCAAGCTCGTGGAGTGCGTCCGCACCGAGGATCTCTGGAACCACATGAAAGTTTTTCAGCAGATCGCCAACGCCAATCCAGGGCCTGACGGGCATCCCTCGCGCAACTCTGGCGAGCCCGGGTACAAGGCCTCGGCCGACTACGTCGCCGCGTCGATGAAAAAGGCCGGATACAACGTCACGATCCAGACGTACACCTTCGCGTACTTCGCGTTCACCGGGAAGCCGGTCATGCAGGAGGTCTCCCCCGCCGCACACAACTACGTCCTGGGCACCGACTTCAGCGCAGGTCAGGCGGCCGGCACGGCTACGGCGAAAGCGCTACAGCCTGCTGGCGGCATCGTCATCCCGCCGACGGCCACCTCCAGCTCGACCAGCGGCTGCACCGCCGCCGACTTCACCGGCTTCGTCGCCGGCCGGATGGCCCTGATCCAACGTGGGGGCTGCACGTTCGGCACCAAGGCCTCCAACGCACAGGCCGCCGGTGCCAGCGGTGTCGTCATCTTCAACGAGGGCAACCCTAATCGGACCGGCCTGGCCAGCGGATCGCTCGTCCTGGCGGACGGCTCGCCGGCCACCCTGAGCATCCCGGTCATGTTCACGACGTTCGACATCGGCAACACACTGCTCACCCAGTACCAGAACGCCACCGCCTCCGGAGCAGCCGGGCCGGTGCTCACGCTGGACGTCAAGGCGGTCCAGAATCCGAACGCCAAGGACTACAACGTCATCGCGGAGTCCAAGGGCGGTGACCCCAACAGCGTGCTTGTCGTCGACGCGCATCTCGACGCCATCTACGGCGCGGGAATGCTCGACAACGCCTCCGGGTCGGCCGCGATACTCGACATCGCGCAGCAGATGAAGAACGTCCACCCGAAGAACAAGCTGCGGTTCATCTGGTTCGGTGGCGAAGAGCTCGGCCTGCTCGGCTCGACGTATTACGTCAACAACCTGTCCACGACCGATCTCGGAAAGATCGGTTACGACCTGGACGCCGACGTGCTCGCCACCCCGAACTACGTCGCCGGCGTACTCGACCCAGAGGGCGTCCAGCTGTTCACCCGCGGTCCGGGCACCGCCATGCCGCCCGCCATCACCGCGCCGTCCCGCGTCGGGCGCGACTACGGCATCGGATACCTCGACTCCATCGGGGTCAAGCACGAGCTGTTCTCAGCGGACGGCACGGACGCCTTCGTCTTCGAGCAGGCCGGTATCCCCGCGAGCGGCGTCCTAACCGGTCAAGACTGCTGCAAGACCACGGACGACGTCGCCCTGTTCGGCGGCCAGACCGGCAATTTCGAGGGCAACCTCGGCACGACTGACGGTGGGTGTGTGGACAACCCGTTCCGTTGGTGCGACAACCTCAGCAACAACGACCCGAAGGTGCTCACCTTCATGTCGAAGACCTTCGCCACAATGGTCGCCAAGATGGCCTTCGACACCACGGTGCTACATCCCAGCAGCCATCCCGTCAGCCACGGCAAGCCGGGCCACCACCCGCCACGGGCACGCGTCGACAAGTGAAATCCGCGTGCATCCGTTCGGCTCCTCGGACGGTAACCCCGTCCGAGGAGCCGTCGGCGCGCGCATCGAGTCCCGACAGGCCCGACGCCGACAATCCCCAGCGGACGGGACGCCGCAGCGGAAGGCGGGGAGCACCTGACCGCCCGACGCCGACGCAGCGCGGCAGCCCGGCGGGAATCATGACGTCGCTCAGTCGCCGCTGCCGTCGGCGGTATCGCGATGTCGAGCCCGGCGCCGGACGTCGATGCAGCCCGCCACGGCTCAGGTGCAGGACCGGCCCTGCTCAACGCCGCTCTGGACCCGCGCGAGTCGGCTGCCCCCTGGGTTGCGGGCCCCGATCCTGCGGCCAGGCGTTCTATCGCAAGAACACGCTCACTGCCGCGCTGCGTCAGTCCGGCTCTGCGCTGTCTCATCGGTGAGAGTGAAGGCCGTTGCGGTAGGTGGTGCCGCGTCGGCAGGATGTGCCGGCATGGACAGCGGCGGCGGTTCGACGGAGCCAGATGAGACCGATCGGGCAGTGGTGGAGCAGATCCGAGGAGATGCTCTGCCGAGGGTCTAGCCGCCAGGCCCGATGCCGGCCGGAGCCGCGGTGCGTGTGATTCAGGACGCCGACTGGAGTGGACCCTGGAAGAACGTCTTCACCGGGGTCATTAGCGCAATGACGGCTCCTGAACCCATGAGCAGCAAGATGGCTGGGCCGGGGGGAACTCGCGTACTGGGTGGATTTCGATGAGCCGCAGCTCGACTTCGATGGCGACGGACCCTACCGAAAGGCCCTGATCTGGGACCGCTACCTCGAACCTGGTAGCTCATCCCTATAGCGATCAAGGTCCCCGTCCTCGTCTACGAGGCCCGTCCGGATCTGCCTCACGCCGGCCCATCGACAGTGGCAGCCGTTCATCGTGACTTCCCGGGCCGTCGGAACGGACGTTGGAGCCGCGTGGACCGAGCGCCTCCCGCATAAGGGGCACCGCACCCGCGGGCGTCGCAGGCCGCGGCGGCGGTGATGAGCTGTTGCGCCTGCTGCAGGTCCGTGGCGGGTTCGGGCCGGGGGGCCCGGGGGCCGGGGGGCCGGGGGGCCGGGGGGCCGGGGGGCCGGGGGGCCGGGGGGCCGGGGCCAGGACGTATCCGCCGGCGGCGACACGCACCAAGTCCGGGTCGTCGGCGATCCGGCGCAGCTGGGAGACGTGGCTCTGCAACGTCGCCACGGCAGCGGTCGGCGCCGACCCGGCCCAGACCAGGTCCACCAGCTGATCGGTGGTAACGACCTCGCCGCAGAGCAGGGCCAGCGCGGCCAGGCTGCGCCGCGCCGTGCTCCGCGGACCGGCACCCAGCGCCCGTCGACGGCCACCGCGAGCGGGCCCAGGAGCGCGACCTTCATCAATCCCCCTGCACCCATCCCCTGCACCACCGGTGACGGGCGGGCCTCCCAACCGTGTCGTCGTCGCGTACGGCGAGTGCATCAGGTCCGGTGGATGGAGAGCACACGGCGGACGGCTGATACGACAGCACCCACCACCGACCCGCCGACCCGCCACCCGCCGACCCGCGACCACGGACCCGCGGCCACCGAACGCCGACCGGCGACGTGGCGCACGGCCCTCGGGCCGGCCGGGCGCCGTGCCTGCCCCTGCAACGACGTTGCAGGCCCGTTCCAGCGCCGCCGGACAGGGTTGCCCCGGCGCACGGCCAGGACGGCTCGTGTGCACCAGGCCTGGACGAGGAGCGACATGGAAGCACAACGACGGCCCGCCCGCCGACGCCGCGGGGCACGACTGCCCGTGGCGGTCCTGATCGCCACTAGCGCACTGCTGGTCGCCTCGGCGACCCCCGGGTTCGCGGCGCCGGGCGTGCGCGCACCCAGCGCGCTGGCCCCGGCGAACGGGCGTGCCCGCCCGCCCTGCACCGTCGGGCAACAGGCCACGCAGATGGGGGTGACGGCTCAGCCCCGGGCCGCCGCGAGCGCCGCCGGGGGTGTGCTGCGCTTCCGGCGTGGCACCAACGCGGTGATGACCCGGCACCCCAAGGTCTACCTGGTGTTCTGGGCTCGCAGTGGGGCACGCAGAGCCCGGACGACGCCGGTGACCTGTCCTTCTCCAGCGACCCGATCCGTGCCGCGACGCTGCTGCAGCCGCTGTTCCGTGGGCTCGGGACCGGTGGGGAGATGTGGTCGGGGGTGATGACCCAATACTGCGACGAGGAGGTGCTCAACGCCGTCCGCTCACAGTCCGGGCGGCAGGTCACTTCGGTAACACCACCGCGGCGCTGAACCGGGACGCGCAGTACATCATCCTGTCCGCTCCGGGGCAGAATCCGGGCGACTACCAGAACATCACCTTTCCCTTCTGCTCCTGGCATGACTGGACGGGCGACCCGCTGGTCGGCGGTAGCGGGGTCTACGGCGACCTGGCGTTCACCAACCTTCCCTACGTGTTGGACGTGGGGCGGCGCGTGCGGGGGGAACTTCGTCAACCCCGGGCCCGCCGGCGTGATGGACGTCTACACGGTCAACGCGGGATTCCAGTACGCGAACGTGCTGACCGACCCGTTCCCTTCCGGCGGCTGGACCGACGACGCCGGACTGGAGGCGGCCAAGAAGTGTGAGCGGATCCCTGCGGGCCAGCCGGGCGGGGCCGTCGACGTGAGCACCGCCACCGGGGTGTTCGCCCTGCCGGGCACCTGGTCCAAGAACAGCAACAACGGAGTCGGCGGGTGCGTCACCTCCGAACCACGGTTCGCCCTGCAGATCCTGACCCTGAGCGGGGACATCACGACCAAGGTCAACAGGCCGCTGAGCCTTCAACTGGCGGCGGCCGGTGGCACGCCGCCGTACCGGTGGAGCGTCAGCGGCCTGCCCGCGGGAATGGCCGCGACGACGGCCGGCCTGATCTTAGGATCGCCCACCGCGGTCGGGTCCTTCCCCATCAGCTTCACGGTCACCGATGCGGAGGGCACGAGCGTCTCGAGAGGCCTCGGGATCACGGTGGCGGACCTGGTGACCCGGCAGTTCGTCGGGCGTGCCACGGCTCCCAAGCCGCCGCAGGCGCTCACCCAGGCCACCGCCCGGGCGTTCGCTGCGGCGGCCTCCGCCGGCTACCGCCGCAGCGAGTGCGAGGTGATCGACAGCACCGTCGAGCGGGTCGGGAGCCAGTACCAGGCGACGGTAACGGTCAGCTGCACCGGATGACGCCCGCGCCGTGACGTCGGGCGGTCGCGCCGTGGTGCGCGGCCGCCCACATCGCGGGGCACACCGCCCGTCAGCACCTCACGACGGCGCGACCAGGAAGGGCCCGAGGAAGGGTCATCGCAGCATGAGTCCCGAACGGCGTTCGGCGCCTCGTGCCCGCCGTCCAGGTCCAGCCCGTCACCCAGGTCAGGGTCCTGACCAGCGAGTGGATCAAACTGCGGTCCCTGCGCTCGACCGGGTTCACCCTGCTCGCCGCGGTCGCGGCGATGACCGGCATCGGCT
>Ga0302322_100000871_pt1 | contig 23831 bp, 21 predicted proteins | sample Fen_T0_2_FD_203757 | JGI IMG/M metagenome (GOLD analysis project Ga0302322, IMG submission 203757) | Peat permafrost microbial communities from Stordalen Mire near Abisko, Sweden - Fen_T0_2 | ecosystem: Environmental > Terrestrial > Soil > Wetlands > Permafrost | place: Sweden: Abisko...
GGGGCGAGGCCAACGCCCTCAAGGCGACGGTCCGCGATGTAATCGATATATTGGGTAAAGTCCTCGGCGCTGAGCCCGACGGAGTTGACCGGCAGGCAGTCACGAATGAATTCCTTTTCCAAAGCGACGGCTTCCGCCATGAGGGCGCGCAGCTCGTCCTTGAACTCCGCCGTCCAGATCTCGCGGTTCTCCTCGATCAGGTCCATGAACAGATTGCGGAAGACCTCGATGTGGTTCGACTCGTCGCGCAGCGTGTACCGGAACATCTGGCCGATCCCCGGGAACTTGTTCTGGCGGTAAAGGGAGAGGATCATGCCAAACAGACCGTAGAACTGGGTCCCCTCCATGCACTGGCCGAAGACAAAGATATTGCGCGCCAGCAGCTGCTTGCTCGCCGGCTGGGTCAGGTCGAGGTCGCGACGCAGGTCGCGCGAGACCTTGGTGACAAACTCGTTCTTGCGGAGGATGGTCGGCACGTCCTCGAACATCGCCTCGCACTCGTGCGGATTGATGCCGAGCGAGGAGATCATGTAAAGGAGGGAGTCGGCGTGGATGTTTTCCTCGTGGGCGTGGCGTCCGAGCACGAGCTTCAGTTCCGGGGCGGTGACCAGTTCGCGCACGACGTGCTGGATATTGTCGCCGACGATGCCCTCGGCGGCGGAAAAATAGCCGATACCCATGCGAATGATCCAACGTTCAATGTCGTTCACCGTCTGGGTATCGCGCCACTGTTCGATATCCTTGCCCATGGGAACGTCCTCAGGTTCCCAATGGTTTGCCTTCATGGTCTTGTACAGGTCGTAGGCCCACTGGTATTTCAGGGGCAGAATATTGAAATAGGGAACCTGACGGCCGTTGATGACTTTCTTCGCGGCGAAGGCGGCTTCGGCCTTGTCCTGGTCCAAGACGAACGTCTTGGTCCCGACGGAGAATGATTTTTGCATGGCAGTGCGGAGTAGCGGAAACGAGAAACGATGGAGAAAAGCGATGTGAGTCCCGTGGTCTAGAGACGATAGAAAGCCTCTGGCCACATAAAGTTGCCAAAACTTCCTGACACGTTGTCGACCACCACAGGATGTGGATGCCCGGAACCTTGACCACAACTAATGGAAATCCGCCCATACCCCGTCAAATAGATTAACCGACACATTTGAAAATTTTGTGTCAATTTTTGGTTGGACAACAAAACGGCGAACCACCTCAGCCGAAATGCTGGAATTTTTTTTTCGGCGTTCGAGTCCGGCAGAGTGAAAACGGCAAAACTTGGTCTCGGTGAAAATTGGCGAAATATATTCTTGACGCGAAAAAAAATCTGTCGTGCGCGCGTTTAAGAGGAGAAATTTCCCACCACCAAAAATTGGCGGACGAAGATGCGCCGGATCGGGCGGGCTCGTGGCGTGATGGCCGCCGCCGGGGGAGGTGGGCGGATATCCGCGGATTTATTTCGCCGCGGGAGTTCGTTTCAACTCGCCCAAAAAAAGGCGGCTGCGTTGCCGCAGCCGCCTTGGAATTTTTCGTCAGGTCAGTTCGTTCGATCAGAACGACAGTCGGGCTGTCAGCTGGATGCGCCAGCGGGACATGGTGTTGTCTACGAGGAAATCCGTGGGCGACCATGTGGTCGGTTTGATCTTTCCGGTGGTGTTGTCGATCGTCGCATTGCCGACGAGCCGGCGGTCAAAGACGTCATTGACCGTGCTGGGTGCGCGCTCGACGTAGTTGAACACGCTCTTCGACAGGAAGCTGCCGAAATTCGTGAAATCGAGGATCAGGTCGAGCTTCGCCTTGCGGAAGTGTAGCGGGATAGCCTGCTTGACGCTCAGGTCGAGGCGGTTGATCCACGGCTGATAGAAGGCATTCTTCGGAGCGTAGCCGCCGGCGTATTTGCCGAGGCCAAGCGCCTGGATGGAGGCGAACATCGCGTCGATGTTTGCTTGGGTCATCCCCGAGAAGTCAAACCGGGTATCGGTTTGGCCGGAGGGGATGGCGACGAGGTCGTTTCCAGCGAAGCTGTCCTGATTCATATCGTTGCTGTAAGCGAAGGAATAGGGTGTCCCTGACCGACCTTCGTAGTACAGCGAGGCGGTGGTCGGCATGGTCTTCACGAGTTGGAATTCGCGGGAAAGTCCGACTTGGATGCGATCCTTGATCTCGAAGTCCGAGCGGCCGTTCTCAATCGTACCCTGGTTGAAGACGGCGTTGCGCTGCCAGGCGCCGGAGGCGGTGGTCTGGCCATTGGCCTGCGCCTCGGTGGACTTGCCCCGGGTATACGAAACGTTGAACGCCCAGTGATCCTTCATGGCGCGCTCCCACGAGACCGTGGCGTAGGTGGCCTCGCCCGCCTTCACATTGGAAGTGTGGAAGATATTCGTGTAGTTGGGATACTTGGCGTTAACCGCCAGTGCCGGCGTGGTGCCCGTGGCCGGATTGCCAAAGAAGTAAATGCGACCGTCAGCAGCGATGCCCTTGAACTTCAAGTTGTCGTTGCTGATGAAGAGCGTGTGCTCGTTCCGGGAGTGGCTGAGATCAACCGAGACGATCGAATCGAGGAAACCGAGCCGATGGTCCGCGCTGATGTTGCCGCGCCAGAGGGAAGGCATGTGAATCTTGTTGTCCGTAAGGTCGATTTCGGCGCGGGATATCCCGGTTTGGGTCGCCGTGCCGTAGGGCACGGCCGGATCGAAATTGTTTGCGAGGTATCCGTTCAGGCCGCCGGTGGGAAGCGCGATCGTGCTGAAGGTGCCCGACCCGGTGTTACCGTAGGAATTCGAGAAGAAGACCCACGGGGAGCGTCCGACAAAGTAGCCGACGCCGCCGCGGATTTGCGTGTTGCGGGCTTCATCGAGCGCGAGGTTGAACGAAACGCGCGGCGAAAAATCGTGCGCTCCATCCACGGTACCGTCGTTCCGCAAGCCGGTGTCGGACAGGAAGAGTGGATTCAGGCCCGGCCGGGTGTTGCTGGAGGACAGATCATACCGAATGCCGCCTTGGAATTTCAGGCGGCTGTTTGGCTCCCACTTGACCTGGGCAAAAGCGCCGCTCTGGGTGTACTGGCTGATATCAGCATACGAACCCTTGAGGGCGAGATCCGTGAAGTTCCGCTGGAAGAAGCGAGGGGAATCCGCCACAAAATCCGCCACAGTGGCGTAATTGAATACGCCGTAGGAGAACTGGCGGAAGAGATTGTAGTAACTGTTATCCTCGATGTCCAAGCCGGCGCTGATCGTGACGTTACCCTTGGTGTAGTCGGCGATGCCGCTGTAGTTCTTGGTGTCGACGTTAATCTGGTTACCGTGGCGGAAGCGCTCGGTTCCGAGTACGACAACGCCGTTCGTGACCGACGCGCCCGCCTGGTTGGTACCGCTGACATTGAAGATGTCGATTTCAGGACCGGTGACCGCGGTCGGCGTGTACTGGTCCTGCTTGACGTGCGACCATTTGAGTTCGGTCTTCAAATCAGAGGTCCAGGTGCTAAACAATTGGGCCGAAAGGCTCTTTTCCTTGCGCTGTTGGGCATAGAAGTGGGAGTCGAAAGAGGTGGCGGCACCGCCGACGAGGTTGAGGTTGGAGGCGCCGTTGTTCAGGCCGCTGCCGAATGAGGTCGTGGTAAATGAGCCGAATTGCGGAACCTGACCGTCGGTGGTGGTATAGCGAGCGGAGAGGCGCTGCTTGCTGTTGATGACCCAGTCGAGCTTCAGTTGCTTCTTCTCGTCCTTGGCCACGCTGTTCGCGTTCCCGCCGAGCGCGCCGTAGTTGACCTTGGTGATCGCGGCGACGCGGGAATTGATGGCCGCCAGGTCGGCAGCGGCGACGGTGGGTAGGCCGGCCGAATTGGGAGCGCCGACGCGGTTGAATTTTTCCCAATTCAAGAAAAAGAACACGTGATCCCGCCACAACGGGCCGCCAAAGGTCAGGCCCTTCGTGGTGCGCTCCAGCTTTGGCACGATTTTGGTGCCGGACTGCACTAGCGTGCGGGCGTCCGGTCCCTGCATTTGCAGGCCGGCGAGGTGGTCGCCGCTGAAGATATAATAAGCGGTGCCGTGAAACTCGTTGGTGCCGCTCTTGGTGACGGCGTTGATCGTGGCTCCCGTGAATCCGCTATAACGGGTATCGTACGGCGAGATTTGAATCGATAGCTGCTCGATCGTGTCGAGCGCGAGGGGATTGAAGAACGAAGCCAGGCCGGTGGAATTAAGGCCGAACTGGTCGTTGATCGTATTGCCGTCGATCATCCACTTGTTGTAACGGTTGTTCTGGCCCACCGCGGTGATCATCGCTTCCTCGCGATCGCCGGACAGGGCGCGGAGGGTGATTCCGGGGGTCGCACTGACGAGGTCGGCCAGCGAGCGTTGGGTGGTGGGCTTTGCGGCCAGACGGGCTGCGGTCAAGAGCGTGCTGGCACCGGTCGAGCTTGAGTCGAGCGCGTTGCGGGTGCCGCTGGCGACGAATTTTTCCAGTTGGACGACGTCGGACTTGGTCGTCAAATTCACGTCGATCGTGGTGCCGAGTTGGGTCGTGATATCGTTCTGTGGATCGATCACCGCACCTTCAGCTTTGCCCGAGACGGTGTAGGGTCCGCCCACCGGCAATCCGCTGAAGTTGTACCGCCCGCCGGCGTTTGAAGTCGTTGTGTAGACCGCGTTGGTGGGGGTGTGAATTGCCGTGATGGTGGCACCACTGATGGCGGTGCCGTCGCTCGAGCGAACAAGTCCGGTGATCCCGGAAGAGACCGCTTGGGCGAACGCCGAAGGGCCGAAAGTCGCGGCCAGGACGGCGGCAGCAACGAATAAGAACGATCTAATGAACGATTTTTGCATGGTGCAAATGCAGTTGGTGTTGGTTTTCCGGCTTGGTCTTCCGGAGTGGGAATCGGCGAAGCGAACGCCCCGCCTATGTCATAGTCAAGCCTTCTACCCCCCGGAATTGGACTCAACCACGGGATGTTTCACAGCTGTAACCAGGATTTGGTGTGGAGGCGCTTTGAGCACCTTTTCTGCCAAGATCGGCGAATTGATCTTCCATTTTTTGGTCTGCCCAGCGGCGACCCGAGGGCGGCCTTCTTCCCGAAGACCGAAATAAAAGAATACGGCGGAACAACAGGTTAGTGGCCATCAATGGATGTCTAACGCAATTAAGCTGCGGTTTGTCCGCCAGCTTGCCTGCCTAATAGTTGCCACGAGGCGATCGATGGCGGCGCGCAGATTCATTTACGCCAGAAAAACGGACCCTCCGCACTGCGCCAAAGAAAGCGGTCCGAAGCGGCGACCACGGAAGTCGGTGAGACGAGTCATAATTTGCGCGACTTTCCTCGTCTCTCAACCGATCCAGCGGGATCATTTTTCGGGCAGCGGGCGATGGCGGCTGGACGCGTAATCTATGGCTGCGTCCGCGCAGGCAGGGCGATCTCTCCGGCTGCCACCCGATGCAAAAAGAGCGCCGCGACCTGTGCCCGCTGCGCGAGACTGGGAAGATGGCAAAATTCTTCCGGGCTATGCAGGTTGTCGCCGACGCAACCGAGTCCGTCGAGATTGGGAAGGCCGGCAGCCGCGAGAATATTGCCATCGGATCCGCCGCCGACGTGTTGCCAGTCCAATTCCAGGCCGAATTCCTGGCCGCAGCGTTGCCAGTTCCCAAACAAGGCCACCTCGAAGGGGCTTTCCACCTTGGGCGCGCGGTTAAAACCGCCGCCGATCTCCAGGCGGTAGCCTTCCCGGGCGTGTATCGGCGCGCAGATCTCATGGAGGCGTTTGAGGAACACGACATCGTCACCTGCGTTGGTCACCCGGGCGTTGATCACGGCCTCCGCCAGGTCGGGCACGATATTCGCCGCACCACCTCCGGCGATGCTGCCGATGTTGACCATTAGACCGGGCATCGAGCGATCAAGTCCAAGCGCCGCCACCTGAGGCAGGATCTCGCAGAGGGCGAGAATCGCGTTTCGACCCGCGGCAGCGGCCCGGCCCGCATGGGCGGCGCGGCCATGGCAGGTGAGGGTAAAGATTCCGGTGCCCTTGCGGGACTTGACCAGGTCGCCGTTCGCGCGCGCCGGTTCAAACACGAGGCCGAACCGATGGCGCCGGGCGGATTCCTCCAGCAGGGGAGTGGTGTCCTGCGAACCGGTTTCCTCGTCCGGCCCGAGCAGAATCTCGTAGCCGATCTTGGCGCTGTGCGGCGTCTTTTCAAAAGCCTGCAACGCGGCGAGCATCACCACCAGTCCGCCCTTCATGTCGGAGGTGCCGGGTCCGCGGAGGAGATCCGGGGTCAGCAACTCGCACTTTTGGAAAGGGTGCGCGGCTCCGTAGACCGTATCATAATGTCCACTGATAAAAATTTGCAGCGGCGCGGCGGGCCGGACGCGGATGCGCAACGCCTTGTTCGGGGAACCGGCGAGGGCCAGGCGTTCCAGTTTGGCTCCCGGCAGTCTGGAAAACTCCGCAAAGAGCAGCTCGAGCATCGCCGCCAGGCCGGCCGGATGGTCGCTTCCCGAGTTTTGGTCGCACCATTTGACCAGCAATTGACGCAACTCGTCCGCGCGCTTCGGCAGCGCGTTCAATGAGTCGGGAAGAGTCAGAGTGGATGACATGTCGCGTGGTTCGGGGCGCCCCGCTGAGACGGAACGTCGGAAGGAAAGGGATGCAAGTCTGAGGGCCCCGAGACAAGCCACGATTGTTCACAATACCGACGCGAATTCGATCACTCTCAAGCCGCCGCGCTCGACACCGCGTCCCCGGCGCGTTCCCGGCACGGAAACCCGGGCAACGCGCGTTTGACCGGCCGGGACCAGCCCTCGATTGCAAAACCGCGAATTGCACCCGGCGGTTGCCCGGCTGATAAAGAGGTGTGCTTCTTGCCTTCCACAAACCTTACGGTGTTTTGTCGCAGTTCACCCCCGAGCCCGGCTCGCAGTGGCGGACGTTGGCGGACTTCGGTTTGCCGCCGCAGGTTTACCCACTGGGCCGGCTTGACGCCGACTCCGAGGGCCTTTTGCTGCTTTCCGACGAATCCGGCTTGAACTCACGCCTCCTCGACCCGGAAGCCGGTCACCGCCGCGAGTACTGGGCGCAAGTCGAACGCATTCCCTCGCCGGCCGCGCTCGCGAAACTGGCCCAGGGCGTCCGACTGGGCGACTACACCTCGCGACCATGTGCGGTGCGAATCATCGAGCCGGCTCCGGCCGTGTCGCCGCGCGATCCGCCGATCCGGTACCGGAAAAACGTCCCGGATTGCTGGCTCTCGCTCGCGTTGATCGAAGGCAAGAATCGCCAGGTCCGCCGCATGACCGCTTCGATCGGACATCCCACCTTGCGTCTGCGGCGCGTCCGGATCGGAGATTTTTTGCTGGGCGAGCTTCCCCCGGGCCGGTGGCGCGAACTCACCGCGGACGAGCGCGCGGCGGTATTCGCGTAAGCGAATTATTTCGAGTCGAGCAATTGGTCGACCACTCGGGCGATCGTGACCGAGGCCTCCTCGTGCAGCGGAATCTTGGCGCTGAACGTAACGGAAGCGAAGGGCTGTGCCGAATGGGTATCGCGTACCGCGATCTGGAGGAAGACGAGGTGTTCGCCGAAATCCCAGGCCCACCGATCCTGGAACATCACGATCACCTGGTTGTTGTCCGGCATCATGGTCAACGGACCGGCATCGGCCTCGCGTCCGCGGGCTTTGAGCTGTTCGGCGATCTGGCGGTCGATCGCGTGGTTGTCGTTCAGGTTGCTGAGGACAAAAAAGCGCTGAAACTTGGCGAGGCTCCTGCCGCGATCGAGTTCGGAGTGATAGGACGCGCAGCTGGCCAAGCCGAGAACCAGGCCGACCAGCAGCAGGAAGCGCGCGAGAGTGGATTTCATGGAGAGCGTTCGGTCCAGACTTGGGCGAGGTGAACGAGAGTTTCAACTGCTTTCGCCATGTCCTGCAGGCTCACCCACTCGCGTTGGCTGTGGACCTCATTCATGCCGCAAAAAAGGTTCGGGGTGGGTAACCCGCGCTGCGTGAGCGACGAACCGTCCGTGCCGCCGCGGATGGCCTGGGAGCGGGGATTGAGGCCGGCCCGACGGAGCGCCTCCTTCGCAAACTCGACCGGGCGCATGTCGTTTTCGAGCCAGTACCGCATGTTCCGGTATTGTTCGGTGAAAGTCAGTTCGACGCGGGCCCGCGGCTCGGCGGTCCGGAGTTCGGCGGCCAATTTCTCCAGCCGCTGGCGCAGGTTGGCGAGGTCGGCGAGCTCGAAGGCGCGCAGGATCAGTCGCACGCGCGCCAGTTCCGCGGTTCCCGTGCACTCGACCGGATGGATAAAGCCCTCTTTACCTTCGGTTCGCTCGGGCGACTGTTCCATCGGCAATGCCGCGAGGAATCGCGCGGCGAGCCGCGTGGCATTGACCATCACGTTCTTCGCCCAGCCGGGATGAGAGGCCACCCCGTGAATTTCGAGCACGGCGGCGTCGGCGCTGAAGGTTTCGAAATCGATTTCGCCCGGCGCCGAACCGTCGAGCGTGTACCCGCATTGCGCGCCGACCTGGGCGAGGTCCAGTTTGTCCACTCCGCGCGCGATTTCCTCGTCCGGGTTGAAGCAAAGGCGGATCGGCCCGTGCGCGATTTCGGGGTGGCGCAACAAATGCCGCACGGCCGCCATCACGGTGGCGACACCGGACTTGTCGTCGGAGCCGAGCAGGGTTTTTCCGCTGGCGGTGATGACATCGTGACCGATCGCCTGCCGGAGCAGGGGAGTCGCTTCCACGGTCAACTTTTGCGTGGGATCATCGGGCAGGATGATCGGTTGTCCCGCATAGGCGCGGTGGACGATGGGCTTGGCGGCGCCGGGAAGATTGGTGGCGGTGTCCACGTGCGCGAACCAGGCGATCGTCGGGGTCGCCTTTGCGGCGGTGGCCGGCAAGGTGGCCAGCACGTAGCCGTGTTCGGTGAGGAGAACCTCGGTCAGCCCGAGTTCGCGCAGTTCTTTTTCGAGGAGGCGCAGCAGCACCCACTGGCCCGGAGTGCTGGGGGTGGAGAGGGAGTTGTCGTCGCTCCGGGTATCGATCTGCACATAGCGAAGAAAACGCGCGAGAAGGTCTTCATGATCGATGGTCATTCGCGGAATCTCATGAGAGGGAACTCTCGGGGCCACAATCAGAAATCGGGCCTGGTGGGCGGCGCAGCCGGGTTTGGCCTTGGTTCCCTGAAATCAGCCAAATTTATTTATCCTGAAACCAAGCGGAATTTCGCGCGTCAGACCCGGTATGAACCCAACCATTTTTCGTCCTGATTTACGCCATCGGACCTTTTCTTCCGGCCTGTTTCTGCTGGCCCTGACCGCGGGGTCGGTGTTTCCCGTCGCCAGTGCCCGCGCCGACGTCCATGTCGGTGTTTCCCTTGGATTTGAACTGCCGCGTGGCTATGCGGAAGTGCGGGTGGGTCGCGATCGTTTCTACACTCATCACGGGGTGTTTTATCAGTGCGGTCCGCGGGGTTACTTTGTCGTGCGTGCGCCGCGGGGAGCGATCCTCCGCGCCTTGCCGCCCCACTACACCCGGATCTACGTCGGCTCCTCGGTGTACTACCGGTATGGGGATGTCTATTACCAGCCCGTGCGGGATGGATACGTGGTGGTCGACGCTCCGGCCGTGCAGACCCTGCCGCCGCCGCGGCCGGTGGAGGACTACCAGTCGGTCTGGGTGGGCAAGCAGGAATACCAGTTCAAGGACGGGCAGTTCTTCACCAAGACGCCAGACGGAATGGTCTGGACTCCGGCGCCGCTCGGGGCGGTAACGCGTGATCTGCCGTCTGACGCCCGCAGCGTGTGGTTCCAAAACGAGGAATATTTTGAGAGCGACGAGGTCTATTTTCGCAAGACACCTTCCGGTTACGAGGTGGTCGCGGCTCCATGGAAAAAGTAAGGCCGCGCCGCTGAATCTGCCTCACCCGGCGTCCGCCGCGGTGCTCGCCGTCAACCGCCCTTCGCCGCCGCCGCGAACAGGCGGTCGGTGACCTCGGCGTTGCGCAGGGTTTCCGCGAGACCGAATTGCGGAGGTCGATCCTGCAGCAGCGCATCGGCAAAATCCTCGATTTCCTGGCGGTAGCGGTCGCTGCGGGCGACGGGAATGTCCTTCCGGTCCTCGCCGAGGGTCAGCGTGAGGGTGCCGGCGTGGTCAAAATAAGTGTCCGGAATATCCAGGACCCCTTTCGTGCCGATGATTTCGGTGTGAATGCGTTTTTGCGCGTTGAAACCGCAGTGCGCCGCCGCGACGAGGCCGGATGAATATCGCAGCAAACCCGAGAAGATCACGTCGATGCCGCCGGCGCGCACGCATTCGGCCGAAACCGACTCGGGTTGGGCGATCCCGCTGCCGGGCCGTCCGGCCATCAGGTCGGCCACCATCCCGATCAGATTGATTGGGTAACAACCGACGTCGTACAGCGCACCGCCGCCCAAGGCTGGATTCCATTTGATGGAATCAGGCCGGTCCAGGGGGTAGCGAAAGGCGGCGTTGATGAACTTGATCTCACCCAGCACACCGCTCTGGAAAATTTCGCGCACCTGGGCGGTCCGGCTGGTGTAGCGATACATGAAGGCTTCCATGAGCGTCAACTGATTGGCGGCACAAGCGGCGATCATGTCGCGGACCTCGCCCGCGTTGAGTCCGAGGGGTTTCTCGCAGAGGATGTGCTTGCCGCGTTCCGCCGCGCGCAGCGTCCACTCCCGATGTTCGGAGTTCGGCAGGGGAATATAAACCGCGTCGATCTCGGGATCGCGCAGCAGGGCGTCATAATCCGCATAGGATTTCGCGAAGGTGTAGCGGGCGCGCGCTTCGGCGAGCTTCGTCTCGGAGCGCGAGGCAAGCGCGGCAAATTCCGAATTGCCGGCTCGCAGCAGGGCGGGAATGACGCTTTCCCGGGCGATCCGCGCGTAGCCGAGAATGCCCCAGCGAATTTTGCGATTGTTCGGTGAAGTCATGCGTGGACGGCGAGCCAAGGCGGAATCCAGATTTGGCTCAACGGAATACTGTCGGGTGGCGACGTCGGCCGGTCGAGGCGGAGGCGAAACCGAACTCGCGCCCGTGCGTGCGTTCGCCGGGCCTTTTTGTGCAGGGAGTGTTTGTTTAATCGCGGCGACTCAGTTTAATCTTTCCCATGATCATCCGGCTGCCTTTTCCGTTTGGCCTGATCCCGGGGATGCTTCTGCTGACCGTCTTGATGGCGGCGGAAACGCCGGCATCTGCGGAGCAGGCTTCGCCGCCCGATGCGCCCGTGGCTCAAACCACTGCGGGCCAGGTGCGAGGCTATCTTGATCGGGACATCGTCGTCTTCAAAGGCATCCCGTACGGCGACGACACCGCCAAGCGTCGATTTCAACCGCCGGTGCCACCCGTGTCCTGGACGGGCGTGCGGGACGCGATCGCTTTCGGTCCGGTCGCGCCACAGGGAAATCCGGCGCGGGCCAACGGCATGATGAGCGAGGATTGTCTGCGGCTCAATGTCTGGACGCCGGCGCTGCGCGATCATCATCGGCGGCCTGTGCTGGTCTACTTCCATGGCGGAGCTTTTAGCAACGGCTCGGTCAACGACGACGTTTACGATGGCGCCCGGCTCTGCCGCCGGGGCGAGGTCGTGGTCGTGACGGTGAACCACCGGCTCAACGGTTTTGGCTACCTCTACCTCGCCCAGCTTGGTGGTCCGGAATTTGCCGATTCGGGCAACGTCGGCCAATTGGACCTGATCCTCGCCCTGCAATGGGTCCGCGACAACATCGCGGAATTCGGGGGCGACAGCGGCAGCGTGACCATTTTCGGCCAGTCCGGCGGCGGGGCCAAATGCGCCACGCTGATGGCGATGCCGGCTGCGCGCGGGTTGTTTCACCGGGTGTGGACCATGAGCGGGCAGCAACTCACCGGGCGAACCCGCGAGCATGCGACCGAGACGGCTCGCGAAGTATTGAAGGCGCTCGACTTGACCCCGGACCGGGTGGCCGAACTAAAAACGGTCCCGATGGAGCGCCTGGTCGAGGCGTTTCGCGCCGCGGGCAGCTCGTGGACCCCGGTCGTGGACGGAGGCGCCCTGCCGCGCGATCCGTTTTCGCCGGACGCGTCCCCTTTGTCCGGAGGCCTCCCGATGGTCATGGGCAATACGCGTGATGAGACGACGAGCCTGATCGGCACTGGAGACCCGGCGACTTTTTCACTCACTTGGGAAACGCTGCCGGGAAAGATAGTGCAGCACGTCCAGAAATTCATCGGCGATCTGAAGCCTGAGGCCATTGTCGCGGAGTATCGAAAACTGTATCCGGACGATTCGCCGTCCGATGTATTTTTTGCGGCGAGCACCGCCGCCCGGTCGTGGAAGGGATTTGTCTTGGAGGCGCAGCGGCGGGCCGAACAGGACCGGGCGCCGACCTACGTCTATTACGTGAACTGGCGATCGCCGGTTGATGGCGGCAAATGGAAGGCGCCGCACGCGATCGATATTCCGCTGATCTTCGACAATGTGGCCCACAGCAACTATACGGCCGGGGTGGCGGACGCGCAGCCGCTCGCGAGTGCGATGAGCGAAGCCCTGCTGGCATTTGCGCGCACGGGTGATCCGAACGCGCCCGGTTTGCCGCCGTGGCCGACTTACGAATTGCACCGGCGCCCGGCCATGATCTTCGATCTGCCGCCGCGCCGCGAAGACGATCCCCGGAGCGCCGAGCGTCGCCTGTTTGAGCCGGTGGTGTACGTGCAGCCGGGCACCTGAGGGAGCTTCGCCGGCCGCACGGACCACGGCCAGGGCGCGAGGCTCCAAAAGTGGCACTATTGGAGCGCGGGCGCCCTCGCCCGCGAATCGCACGAAAGGCGTCGTGATTCGAAATGAAACTTTACACCAAGACCGCCAAGAGAGCTAAGAGCATAACTTAGATGGGGGTGTCCCTGTTTTGTGAGCGTTGCAGGCTCTGCCTAGAACTGGCATTTTCTCGCAGGTTGGCCCAAGACCACGGCGAGGGCGCCGTGGATCCAGAAAGAATGGGAGCGCGGGCGCCCTGGCCTGTGGGATTGGCGGGACAGCGGAATTTAGGTTGGTTTGCCGGAGGGGAGCGCGTTAGCTTTTTCCTCATGAAACTACCCCGATTTTGTGCACCTGTCATTTGGTTTGCCGCAGTGTTGACCGCATTCCCCGCCGTGGGACTGGCACAATCCGGCGCGGCGGAGGCCTTGGGCTTCTCTCCGGAAAGGCTCAATCGGCTGGATGCGGTCATCCAATCGAACATCGAGAACCACCAACTCGCGGGCGCGGTGATGTACATTGGCCGCAATGGCCAGACCGCCCATCTCAAGGCCTACGGCCTGCAGGATATCGAAAATAAACAACTGATGGCGACCGATGCGATTTTCCGCATCGCCTCGATGAGCAAGGCGGTCACCACGGTCGCCGCCCTGATGCTCTACGAAGAGGGCCGCTTCATGCTGAATGACCCGGTGTCAAAATACATTCCAGCGTTTGCGAACTCCGTGGTCGCGGTCCCGCCACCACCTGGTTCTCCCCCTGACCTGAAGTACACCACCGTCCCGGTCAAGCGGCCGATCACGATCCGCGACCTGATGCGGCACACCTCCGGCCTGACCTATGGTGACGGACTCGCCGTCGATGACTACAAGAAGGCGAACCTCTACTATTGGTACTTCGCGAACCACGATGAAACCATCGGCGCCGCCGTCGACCGACTCGCCAAACTCCCGCTGCACGGCCAGCCAGGTCAGGCTTGGCAGTACGGATTCAGCTCCGATGTGCTGGGCCGGTTGGTCGAGGTCGTTTCCGGACTTTCGCTCGACCGGTTCATCGAGGAGCGCATCACTCGTCCGTTGAAGATGGTGGACACCTCATTTTACCTGCCGGTCGGAAAGGAGTCGCGACTCGCCAATGTTTATGGATTGGAGCATGGGCAATTGGTCCTCAAGGAAACGGCCGAGAAGAGCGATTATGTCCACGGCCCGCGGCGGTGTTTCTCGGGTGGGGCGGGACTGCTCTCGACCATCGGCGACTACAGCCGCTTGCTGCAGATGTTACTGAACGAGGGCGAGCTCGACGGAGTCCGCCTGCTCAGCCCGAAGACGGTGCGCCTGATGCACGCCAACCAGGTCGGCGACAAATATTCGAATGACACTCACGGTTTCGGACTCGGTTTCTGGGTCAATGATGATCCGGGATTTTACGGTGAGATAGTCAGTGAGGGCGCCTATGGCTGGGGGAGCGCCTACAATCCGCAGTACTTGGTCGATCCCAAGGAGAAGATCGTCGCGATCTTCATGACGCAGCTGATGCCGGCGGGAAATTCTGATCTGAACCAGAAATTCAAAGTCCTGACGTACCAGGCGCTCGTGAAGCCGAATCCGTAAGCTGGATGACGACGCCAAAGGCTTGCCGATCCGAGCCTGCGGCCGCGACGACATCCGAACGCAAAAGAGTTTTTGCGCGCTCCTGACATAATGCTGTCAGTGCTCGTGGTATCCTTGGCGCATGAGTACCAATGCTTCCGTTCGCGTCGTGGCGTTCGCCTTCACGGCCTATCCTGTCACTGATCTCGCCCGGGCCCGTGCCTTTTATGAAGGAGTGCTCGGCTTGAAGCCGGCCACGACTTGGGAGTCCGACGGCAAGGGTTGGTATGAGTACGAGTTGGGTGACAGCACGCTGGCGATCACCAACGGCGCTGAAAAATGGAAACCCTCGTCCAGCGGCCCGGCTCTCGCGCTGGAGGTCGCGGATTTTCCGGCGGCGATTGCCGCGCTCCGGGCGGCCGGTGTCACGTTCGCGGCGGAGCCGACCGAGTTTCCGCCCTGCCATTTTGCAATGGTGCTCGATCCCGACGGCAACCAACTGACGATCCACCACCGCAAGGCGGTGGCCTGAGGCGGCCTGCGAAACGTCGCCAATTGAATCTTCGTTCCCCGCTCGTTTTCCCATGAACATCCAGACGTTGACGGTCACCGTATCCGCCCCCCGGGAGGTCGTCTTTAATTTTTTCGCCGACATCGAAAATCTGCCCAAATGGGCGGTCGGCTATTGCGAACTCGTCACTTTGCAACGCGGCGGTTGGTGGGCGCTCACGGCGGAGGGCGACCAGACCGTGGCCATCGACATCAACGCCGACTCCGGGGTGGTCGATCTCCGCTCGGGCCACGGCCGCGAGCGAGTGAGCCTGGTCCCGATCCGGATCGTCGCCCTCGAACCTCGTCTGACGCTGGTGAGTGTCACGTTGATCGATGTCGCGGGGTTGGGTGCGGAAAGTTTTTCCCGCCGCTGCCGTCTCCTGCGCGAGGCCCTGAAGAAGTTGCCGGTTCGCTTCGGGGGCGGCGAATTGCATGCGGGCGAACCGACGCCGCAGTTACTTGAGCTGGGTTTGAATTGATTCGAGGCGGGGCGGTACGGGTTCTTACCGGCAGTCCGTTGACCGGGTTCACGACCGTCCGCGTCTGTCGAGGCCGAACCCCACCGCGTTTCCTTATCCATGAAAAAAATCGACCACCGCAAGGAAATGAAGCGCTGGTACCAACCCACGGCGCAAGGGGTGGCCGAGGTGGATCCGCCGAAGGCGAACTATTTGGCGATCGATGGCACCGGCGACCCGAACACGGCACCGGAGTACACGGAGGCAGTCGAGGCACTGTTTGCGGTTTCGTACACGATCAAGTTCATGGTCAAGAAGAGTGCGCTCGCGATCGATTACCGCGTGATGCCACTCGAGGGGCTTTGGTGGGCGGACGACATGGCGAAGTTTTCCCCCGCCGACAAGTCCGGCTGGAAATGGACGATGATGATTCTCCAGCCGAAGGTCGTCACGCCGGCGTTGTTCAGAATTGGGGTCGCCGAGGTCCGGAGGAAAAAGAATCTGGCGGCATTGGATCAGATGCGCTTTGAGAGCCTGGCCGAGGGCCGATGCGCCCAGATTCTGCACGTTGGTCCGTTTTCCGCTGAAGGTCCGACGGTGGAGAAGGTGCATCGGTACATCTCCGGCCGGGGTGGCCGACTGGCGGGCAAGCACCACGAGATTTATTTGAGTGACATTCGCCGGGCCGCCCCGGCCAAATGGCGTACGATCATCCGCCAGCCCTTTGTGATGTCCTGAGAGGCAGCAGCCGGAGGCCGGACGTCTTGAGGGTTCACGCCTCGCGCGATTCCTCCGGCAGCCAGAAAGCCCAAACGGTGGCGGCGAGCGCCAGCACACTGGAAACGAGCAGGGCGGTGCGGAAATCGCCCACGGGAGCCAGCCATCCGAAGACGATCGATGCCCCGGCGGCGGCCAGACGGCCAATGTTGTAGCAGAAACCGGCTCCTGTGGTGCGCAACAGCACAGGGAATAGCGGCGGCAGGTACATGGTGAACAAGCCAAAGACCCCGGAGAAGAAACCAACCAGTGGCACCCAGAACCAAGCGAGCTCGCTGAAACCGCGCGGGACGATGAACGCTCCGGCCATGCTGGCGAAGAGGGCGCCGAACATCAGAATGATGGCGAGCCGGATGTTCAGGCGCTGGGCGAGCCACCCGGCGAAATAGTTGCCCACGATCGAGACCGCGATCATGGCGAAGAAGGCCGCGGTCACGCGCTGCGTGACGTCGCCGGGACCGACTCCATCGAGGACCAGCAGTTTTCTCAGGTGCTGGGCGTGCCAGAAAATGAAGAGCCACCACGCGGAGAGGCTGAGCGCGCAAACCACCGTCGTGTTGAGCGTGGTCCGGGCCAGGTCCCCGCGGAACAGTTCACGAACTCCCGGCTTGATCACGGTCGAGGCCTTTTGCCAGGTTTCTGGTTCAGGCACGTGCCGGCGGATCCAGAACACGAGGAGGGCCGGGATGATGCCGAGGAGAAACACATAGCGCTCGCCGTTAACCGGCAGGAGCGGGAAAATGAGCCAGACCACACCGGCGGCGATGAGGATGCCGATATTGACGCCGCTCTGCAGCACCGCCGCGAGCCAGGGTCGCCACGCTCGCGGCCAGGTTTCCGCGAGCAAGGACGAGCCGACCGCCCACTCGCCGCCGATGCCGAGGGCCGCCACGAAGCGGAAAATCATCAGCTGCCACCATGTTTGTGAAGTGGCGCACAAACCCGTGCAGATCGCATAGGTCAGGACCGTGAGAGCCAATGCTCGGCTGCGTCCAAGCAGATCGCCCAACCGGCCGAAGAACGCACCGCCGACCGCCCATCCGATCAGGAAGGCAGCTTGGATGTAGGCGGTCTTTTCCTTTACCGCCGGATCCGCCGCGCTGGGCACGGCGAGCAGATGCACGACGAGGGGCGTGGCCACGAGGGTGTACAGATGCAGCTCCAAACCGTCGAACAACCAGCCCAGCCAAGCCGCGATGCCGGACTTCCATTGCTGCGGAGAAATCTCGCTGAGGCGCGTGGCTTCACGCGCGGGGGTGGGGTGCATGGGTCGCGAGCCTGCCCGAGGAATCACAGAGCGCCAGCCCGGAGTGGCGTGACGGCGGCGCGGGGATAGCTCTCGCAATAGGGTGGCCGCCGAGATCCACGAAATGCACGAAAGGGAATCAAAGTTTACCTTCGAAATACCACTATTTCGAAGACCAGCGTGACTCGGAGCGAGGGCGCCCTCGCCCTCGGGGCCGCTCACTTTGCCTTCAACAAATCCTCGAGGTCCAGTCGCTCGGTCACCATCGCGAGGCCGCCCTTGGCGTCGCGGGGCCACTGCTCCTTTGGTCGGTCCCAGTAGAGTTCAACCCCGTTGTGATCCGGGTCGTGCAAATACAAGGCCTCGCTCACGCCGTGATCGGAGGCCCCGTCGAGTGGGATCTTCGCCTTGATAAGCCGCCGCAGCGCGTCGGCCAGGGCCGCGCGACTGGGATAGAGAATGGCAGTGTGGTACAGTCCGGTGGTGCCCGGGGGCGGCGGCGTACCGCCGAGACTCTCCCAAGTGTTCAAGCCAATGTGATGGTGGTAGCCGCCGGCGGAAATGAAGGCTGCTTGCGAGCCGTAGCGCTGTACCAATTCGAAACCGAGCACGCCAACATAGAAGTCGAGGGCGCGCTGCAGATCGGCGACCTTCAGGTGGATGTGGCCGATCCTGACACCGGGATCGATGGGCGCATGTTTGTCGGTCATTAGGCCGACTCTATGCCATCGTAAAAAAATGGCAATTCGTGAGCGTGGATTTCGGTCGCGGGTCGGTTGCGACGTTAACTGTAATGCCCCCTCGGCCGTATCCCATGGCTCAGCTCGATCCCGTCGTCGTTCGTCAGTTGCCGGTCATCCAAAAGGTGATCGCGGATGAGACGTGGTACGAGGGCGAGCGCCGGGGTTGCTGGGTTGATTCGACCGATCCGGTCGTGCGCGAAAATGTCTGTGCGGTCATCCTGCGCATCGGACGGGAACTGCGTGAACACCTGACCGCCCAATTGTCCACCGAAGCGGGATCCGAATCCCGAGAAGACGCGCGCGACACTCGGGCCGCATAAAGGGCCCGGTCAGACACCGCACCCTGGCACTGGTATCGCTCAACGGGCCGGGTTCTCGCCCTCAGGTGAGCGTCGCCATGTCGATCACGAAGCGATATTTCACGTCGCTCTTCAACATGCGTTCATAGGCGACATTGATCTCGTCCATGCGGATCATCTCGATGTCGCACGCGATATTGTGCTTTCCACAAAAATCCAGCATCTCCTGGGTTTCAGGCAGTCCTCCGATCAATGATCCGGAGAGGGAGCGGCGGCGCATCAGCAGTGGGAAGGCGGCGACGGGCAATGGCTTTTCTGGAGCGCCGATCAGCGTGAGGTTACCGTCGCGCTTCAGGAGGTTCAGGTAGGCGTTGATGTCATGGCTGGCGGATACGGCGTCCAGGATGAAATCAAGCCGGCCGGCCTGGGCTGCCATTGCCTTTTCGTCCGTGGAGATGACCACTTCGTCCGCGCCGAGGCGCCGTCCGTCGGCGGCCTTGCTCGGAGAGGTGGTGAACAGCACAACGTGGGCGCCGAACGCCTTGGCAAATTTGATGCCCATGTGCCCGAGGCCGCCCAAGCCGACGATGCCGACGTGGTGGCCGGGGCCGATGTTCCAATGGCGCAGCGGAGAATAGGTGGTGATGCCCGCGCAGAGCAGCGGCGCGGCGGCCGCCGGCGAAAGGTTTGCCGGCAAACGGAGCACGAAGTCTTCCGTCACGACAATGCTCTGCGAATAGCCGCCCAGTGTTGGTGTGCCGAGGTGTTTCTCCGTGCCGCCGTAAGTGCCGCCCGCCAAGCCGAGGTCGCAGAATTGTTCAAAGCCTGACTTGCAACTTGGACACGTGCGGCAGGAATCGACCAGACAGCCCACCCCGACGATATCGCCGACCTTGAATTTCTTCACGCCGCTGCCAAGGGACGTCACCCGCCCGACGATCTCATGCCCTGGTACGGCGGGATAGGAGGTGAATCCCCATTCGTTGCGGGCGAAATGCAGGTCGGAGTGACAGACTCCGCAATATTGAATCTGGATCTGGACGTCGGTCGGCGTCGGCTGTCGGCGCTCGATGGTCGTGGCGCCGAGTGGCGACGAAGGGCTGACAGTAGAAAAAGCTTTGGTGGAATAGCAGGCGGGTTTGGGCATCAGAGAGGATTGGGTTGCCGGAGAAGGTTGCCAACCTAGCGCGAACTGCAACCGAGTATTGGAGAGGCTTGCCCAGAAGATGCGTCAAGCACGCAAGTTGGGCACACACTCCATAGTGGTCGGCGTGAAGGTTTTTCTGGTTATCCAAACGATGACGAGGTGATCCACGCCCGGACACAAAAATTCGCCGCTTTGATCTGCGCCTTGGGTAAAATGTCGTTTTCCATCGGCCTACGAAAATCTGAACGATCTCTCGACGGCGTTGCTTTTCCGGTGACCGGGCAGTGAACGCGGAACGTGATGTTCCAGGCTGGAGCATCGAGTTTGCACCACGGCCTTCGTCTCTTTCGATCACTTCGCGAGACAATCGGACGCAACCGCGTTTCGGGTGCAGCGGACTAAATTGGACGTCATTGTCGCCGAGAGTTCGGAAGCGCCTTGGGGTCAAGTCACTCCACCGCGGATGGTCAAAGGGGCTGCGGGACCTTGGTGATTTTCGAGGAGTCGTAACCCTGGGCGGCGGCGCGTTCGAGGATCCCGGCGTAGACTTCGTCGCTGAGTTGCCGGTCGCGGGCGAGGATCCAAAAATAATTGCGAGACGGATGTCCCACTACCGCCCACCGATAGTTGGGATCGAGATCGATCACGAGGTACGACAGCTTGATCGGCCAAAAGAACTGCACGCGCCATTCGGCATTCGTCGTGTGGTTTACAATCGTGGCCGTGGCGTGCCACTGTTGCTCGGGAGCGGTGAATAATTTCTTCCGGAAGATAAAGGTATTGATAATCTTCCCCTCCGGGCCGGCTTCGTAACGCTCGATCGTTGCCACTTTGCCCTTCTCCGCAAAATAGGGAATGTTGGCGATGACGTACCAGTCGCCCATGTAACGGTCTAGCTCGACGTAGGGCACGGGACGCAACGGCGGAAGCGGAGCCGCTTGAGCCGCGAGGCCGGACAACAGAGCGAGCACTCCCAGGAGTTGAATGTGTTTCATGCGTTGGGTTAGTTGGCGGGATTCTGGTTAGATCTCGCCCAGGCGCGAATGCTTGCGGCGGGTCGATGCGCCTTTTATGGAGTCGGATTCGCCTTTTTCGTTCCCATGCAAAAATTTCTTCGCCTCGAATTTGTTCCCGCCAGTTCCGACCTCGGCCTGCTATTGCTGCGGGTGTCCGTCGGTGCCTCGATGCTCTGGCTGCACGGGTGGGGAAAGCTCCTCAATTTCGTGAATGGACGGACGGCATTTCCCGACATCGCGGGAATGGGCCAGACCCCGAGCCTGCTGCTCGCGATCTTCGCCGAGGTGGTGTGCGCCGCCCTGATTGTGGCGGGCGCCTACACGCGTTGGGCCGCCTTGTTTCTCGCGGTGACAATGGGCGTGGCGTTTTTCCTCGTGAATCACGCCCGGCTGACGGGTCCGACCAACGGCGAACTGGCCTTCCTCTACCTGGCGGGCGCGCTGGTCCTGCTCATTGCGGGCGCGGGGAAATACAGCATCGACCGGAAGTAGCGGAGCGCCGTCCGCGGCCTAAGTCTTGGCGCTGTTGTCGCAGGTGATGTGCGCGCGGCGACGCTGGGCGGTGTAGTTGCGCAATTGGGCGTTGTAGGTCGGATTGAACTGAAGGCCCGGCTTCTTCTGCGCGTGGCGGGCGTCCAGGTCCGCTTCTTCCGCGGCCGTCGAGATCAACAGCAACAACTCCGCGCGGTCGGTCAGGCGACGGGCGGGGAACCCGGTATGGGTCGCCAGCCAATGAATGGTTTTCTGCAGGGGAGTCTGTTCCGAAGTGCTCACCCCGGCATGTTGGAAGGACTCCGCCGAGGGAGTCAACCCACGCCATGAACCCAATTGGACCGGGGTTTCATCCCGACCGGCTGGTTGGACGGGGATGCCACCATCGAGCAGTCCCCGAAGATCGCGTGGGCTCGGGATCACCGATTTTTCCGTGCGGGACGGCCCGGGCTTGCCCGTCGTGAACCGGGCGAAGACCGAGGCCGTATCAATTTGATGGGCGGCGCCGGACGCGGTGGGGCGGGCGGTCCTCGCCGCGGCGGATTTGACCGATCTCCGCAGCCGGGAGGCCGAGCGACTCCAGGAAATCCTGATGGGCTTCCGGGGACTGCCGTTCAAATTCCACGTGCCATCGCCTCATCTCGGCGTCGTCCATCCCGGCGGCACGCAGCAGGGCCACCCAGCGTGGCTTGTCCATCAGGCGAGTTCGGCGGGTTGATCCGGTTTTTTTCAAGAGGTCGACCACGACCTGCTGTTGGCGGCGGAGCGCAGCGATCTCGCGGTTAAGCGCGGACAGCCGCCCATGCAGGGCGGCGGTCAGGGCCGACTGGCTCGGTTGCGGGCGCTCCAAGAGTTGTTCGATCCGGGCAAGGGCAAGGCCGGCCGAGCGAAAACGGCAGATTTGTTCGAGCCTGTGCCGATCGGAGGCGGCGTAGAGGCGGTAGCCGGCGGCGGTGCGGTAATCAGGGCGAAGCAGCCCGATGCGGTCGTAGTAGAGCAAAGTGCTTCGGGAAAGACCGAACTGGTTGGCCAACTGGCGAATCGTGATCATGGGAAAAAGAAGCGGACCTGCCGGAGATTCTAGCCCCGGCAGATCCGTGAGGGAAGGCCAAGTTACCGACGCGAAAGCGTGCGGATCTTCGCGATGGTCTCGGCAGGGAGACCGAGCCAAGCGAGGAATTGCTGATGGCCTTCGGGTTGCAGGCGTTCGAAAGCTTCGTGGAGCTTTTCACGTTGGGCGGTGTTGATGCCGGCGGCTTCAAGCACGGAGACGAACTGGTCTTTGGTGAGCTGGTTCATGGGATCGGATTTTGGATTTGGACGTGCCCCGAAGTGGGACACAGCGTCAGGATGCACTATGCACCGATGGTCACCTCCAATGAAATCGGTGATGCTGGGACGTCCGCCAGTCGGGGTGGGACGCCCTACTGCAAGGTGTCCAGCAGGTAACGGACTTCGCGAAATGATTCAAAATCAGTCCGAGCTTTGGGTTGCACCGGTTCGGCCGGTTCCTACGTTCTTCCGTTCCCATGGCGCTTCTCAGTCTTCTCGATGTCTCCCATGCCTTCGGCGGTCCGCCGGTGCTCGATCACGTTAACTTCCAGGTTAACTCGGGCGAACGTGTCTGCTTGCTCGGCCGCAACGGAGCCGGCAAGTCGACGCTGATGAAACTGATCGTGGGCGAGATCAAGTCCGATACCGGTCAGGTGTTTCGCCAGCCCGGCGCCCATTTTGCGCGGCTCGTCCAGGAAGTCCCTGTGGACCTGAAGGGCAATGTCCACGACATCGTCTCGTCGGGCCTGCGCGAGAACGGAGCCCACGAGGAGGATTGGGAGCGAGAGGTCCGGCTCGAGGATCTCATCGCCCACGTCGGGCTGGATCCCCACGCGGAGTTTTCCGCCCTATCGGGCGGATTGAAGCGCCGGGTGCTGCTCGCCCAGGCCCTGGCCAGCAAACCCGACCTGCTGCTCCTGGACGAACCGACCAACCACCTCGATCTCGCATCCATCCTCTGGCTCGAGGAATTTCTGCTGCAGGAAAAAATCGGGCTGTTTTTCGTGACCCATGACCGGGCGTTTCTGAAGAAGCTGGCGACCAGGATTGTTGAGCTGGATCGCGGCGTCATTACCAACTGGGACTGCGACTACGACACCTTCCTCGTGCGTCGTCAGGATCGGCTCGAGGCCGAGGAGCGCATGCAGGCGCTGGCGGACAAGAAACTGGCCCAGGAGGAAGAGTGGATTCGCCGTGGCGTGAAGGCGCAACGGTCGCGCGCCACGGCCCGCATCAATCAGCTCCACGTGCTTCGCGCCGAGCGACGGGCCCGACGGGAGAAGGTCGGCAATGTCACGCTCCGGGTCAACGAGGCCATTCCCAGCGGCATGAAGGTGGTCGACGTGGAGAACATGTCGTTTTCCTATCCCGACGGAAAAGTACTCGTCCGCGATTTGACGACCACGATCATCCGCGGGGACAAGATCGGCCTCATCGGGCCCAACGGAGCGGGAAAGACGACGCTCATCAAGCTGCTCCTCGGACAGCTGGCGCCGACTAGCGGCATCATCAAGCACGGCACGAACCTCGAGGTGGTTTACTACGACCAGCTCCGGGCGCAGATCGAGGATGACAAGACCGTGGCGGACAACATCGCGAACGGGAACACCCACATCACGATCGACGGCCGCACGCGGCACGTGATCAGCTATCTGCAGGATTTCCTTTTCGCCCCGGACCGGGCCCGGACTCCGGCGCGCGTGCTTTCCGGCGGC
>Ga0302322_100000872_pt1 | contig 23799 bp, 20 predicted proteins | sample Fen_T0_2_FD_203757 | JGI IMG/M metagenome (GOLD analysis project Ga0302322, IMG submission 203757) | Peat permafrost microbial communities from Stordalen Mire near Abisko, Sweden - Fen_T0_2 | ecosystem: Environmental > Terrestrial > Soil > Wetlands > Permafrost | place: Sweden: Abisko...
AGCTGCTTGGCGATCAGCGCGTCGGCAAAGCGGTTGCCCACCTCGCCGTCCTCGATGATGTACGACTCGACATGGATGTTATCCCTGGCCCGTTCGATGGCGGCGAACATGGCACTATAGGTATCGGGCCCGTTTTGCAACAGCACCACTTTGTTGCCCGACGTAAGCGGGCTGTCGACGATGCTCTGTTCGAGCGCAAGATGGCGCTCGAAAATGCTGGTGTCCTCGCCGTTCTTTTGCAGGCGCGCCAGCAATGCCTTGCTTTGCGCGGTCGTCAACGGGCCGCGCACACCCTCGATCTGCACCGGTTTGGAGCGCTCCAGCGCCAGATCCGGGTTGATGACCGGCAGGCCGCTGCAGGCGGCCAGCGCCGCAACGGCCAGTGCAACACCTGCGCCATGCGCAGCAAACGATGCCGCGCTCGCTCTGCTTGCGCGGCATCGTCGTACGAACATGGAAACTACTTCGCTTTTTGTTCGGCAGCTTCGTCCTTGATGGCCTTGCCGCCGGCCTGAATGTCCTTGCCTGCGCCTTCGACGGTGTTACAGCCGGTCAGGGCGGCGAGCGATCCTGCCAAAAACAACGTTGCGAGCAATGAAACGGAAATTTTCTTGAACATGGAAATACTCCTGCCTTGGATAGGGTTCGGATATCGGCTCGCCTGCCGTCGAACGACGGCCGGCAAACCGCGAAGCACGAGCGTGCGCCCTCCCGAGGCAAGAGACTGTTCGCTGCCGCACCAATCTGCACGATACGCCGGGGAAATTTTTTCGCCCCTGCCGCGAACCCCCGCGACCAAAGCAGATCGGGGCGCAATTGCGCCCCGATCTGCCTTGCGTTACGGCGGTGGAGAGTTATAGCGCCGTCAGCGACACGTCATCGATCAGAAATGAAGTCGCCGTGATCGAACCCTCGGTGCCCTCGAAATAGAGGCGCACCGTCTGCCCCTTGTAAGCGGACAGATCGAAGGTCTTTTGCACATAGCCGGCGCTGTGGTCCAGGTTGGAATACGTAGCCAGGGTCGCGAGCACCGTGCCGGAGGTATTGCGCACCTGCACCTTCAGCGTGTCGTAGGCGGTGGTCGTGGTGGTTTCGTCGGTCACCACCTGCAGCCAGAAGCTGTACGTCACCGTAGTCGCCGTGACCGGGATCGCGACATCCTGATACAGGGTATCGGTATGCACTGCACCGTAGCCATCCAGCCAGGCCTTGAAGACGCCGGCATGGGACGGTTCGGTGGTGCCGTTGTCGATCACGCCGGTGCTGGCGGTCCAGCCGGTGGTGCCGCTTTCGAAGCCGCCGTTGATGGCGAGCTGGGAGCTGCCGCTACCGCCGGTGTAGGCCACGTTCACGGTGTAGGTCAGCGTGGTGCTGCTGCCGCTGAACGAAATCACCTTGACGTACACCGTCTTGGCGGTGGCGCCGTTGGCGTAAGTGAGCGATTCCGTGCTGGTGGAACCCGTGGATGATGCGAGCGTGGTATCGCTTGCATCCACCAGGTACAGATCGTAGTCCTTCCCCGCGGGACCCGTCATGCTGAGGCCCAGCGTTTCGTTGGCGTTCAGCGAAATGGCGAAGTAGTCCTTGTCGGTGGAGTTGCCCATGGTGCCGACGATGGAAGTAATGGTGCGCGCCACCACATTGGCCGCGGCCACGCTGCCGTTGGATTCGGCTTCGTTGAACACGGTGCCGCTGGGATTGTTGACCGTGAAGTTCACCGCCGTCGAAGTGCCGACGTTATTGGCGGCATCAAAGGCCTTCGCGGTAAGGCTGTGCGTGCCATTGGTCACCGTGGTGGAATCGAAGCCGAAAGAATAAGGCGAGGTGGTTGCGCTGCCCTTTACTACGCCATCCACCAGGAAATCGACGCGCACGACACCGACGTTGTCGCTGGCGGTCGCCGTGAAATTGATGGTGCCGCTGGTGCCGCTGGCGGCGGCACTTGCGGTCGGCGCGGTCGTGTCCGACACCGGATTGCTGACGGTGAAGTTCACCGCCGAAGAGGTGCCGACATTGTTGTCCGCGTCGTACGCCTTGGCGGTCAGGCTATGCGTGCCGTTGGTGAGCGTGGTGGAGTCGAAAGTCAGCGAGTACGGCGCGGCGGTGAGGCTGCCCTTCACCACGCCGTCCACCAGAAAGTCGACGCGCACCACGCCGACATTGTCGCTGGCCGTCGCGCCGAAGGTGATGTTGCCGACGCTGCCGCTTTCGGTGGCGCTCACCGTGGGCGGTGTGGTGTCCGAAGCGGTGGTCTGATCGACCCACACCGGCGCCGACCAGAGAATCTTGCCGTCGTCCTGGGTGACCTTCGCATAGTAGTAATGCGCGCCGTTGGCCAGCGTGGTGGTGATGGTGGCGGCGCTCGACAGCGTCGTTGCGGTACCATTGCGGCCCGGCACACCCTCCATGATCGCCACGGTGGAAACGGTCCTGCCGGCGCTGTTGGCGAAATTGGCCGTCAGCGTGAGCGGACCGGTATTGCTGAAACGCTCGCCCATGATGTGGCTGTTGGCGGTCAGGATCAGCTGCGAGTTCTTGTCCATGGTGGCGTAGACGCGGCGGGCCTTGAGCGCTGCGATGAAATTGGCGCTGTTCAGGGTGGTGCCGGTCGGCAGCAGGACGGCGGTGCGATTGCTATAGGACTTGCCCCAATTGGCGCAATGATTGTCCTGATCGCTCGACGGGGCGACGTGAAAGCCGCGTTCGAGCAGAATCTTGAAGGCACCTTCAAAACTGGTGCGCGACGTTTCGGTCTCGGTGGTGTTGGATGAAAATGCCGAGCTATTGAGCACTTCGGCCAGCACCATCACGGCGTCGCCATCGGCGCTGTAGGCCAACGGTGTGCCACCGATGAGGAATTGACCGGCGGTATCGGGATGATTGAACTGGCCGATATAACCCTTGGCCTTCATGGTTGCGTAGATGGCCGCGTAGTCGCTCTTGGCGGTATTCGTGTCGGCCAGCAGTTGGCTGCTGCTGTTGAATTCCCAGCCGAGCAATTCGGGGGAATTGAAGATGTTCATGTGGCCGCCGTTCGAGATCACGCCCCATTCCATGCCGTAAATCGCCAGGAAGCCCGGGTTGGCCGCGTTGTAACTGGATGCGATGCCGAGGCCCGACTGATACAGGTTGTGGACCGTGGTCGGATTGGCGGAGGCGTTGGTGCCGGTGGAACCGTCGAACAAATGGTTGTGTTCCGAGGTCATCAGGAAATCGAGGCCGGCAGCCTTGGCATAAGGATAGGCATCGGCCGGCCCGAAGGCGCCGCCCTGCGGAGGCTGCGCGTCCTTGCAGGTGGCGAGATCGCCGCCGCCGTCGGAGTGATTGGTCTGGCTATGCAGATTGCCGAAATAAACGGTGTACGGCAGCGAGGCGGTCGCCGCCGCGAAGGACTCGATGTTACCGGCGCGGCCATTGACGGGCAGTGCGGTGAATTGCGGCATTTCCGGCGTGGGCGTGGTGCCGACGCGGATGTCCCAAACCTGCTCGATGAGATCGATCTCGCCGTCTGCGGTATCGATCGGGCGTTCGATGGAGAAATTCCTGGCGGTGGCGGATTGCACCAGCGGCGTACTGAATGCGGAAAGGCTCACGCGATAGATGCCGTCCGGCAGCGCCGCCGCCGCACCTACGCGCCCCGCCCAATACACCGGCACATCGGCATTGCCGCCGACCAGCGTGGTTTTTCCGGTCCATTGCTGTACCACGTCACCGGCCGGCGAAATCAGTTGCACCTTCCATTGCGCCTGTTGCAACGGCGCATCCGACGGATAGGCCAGCCGCACCACGAAGGTACGCGCTTCCGAAAGCGATTCGCTGCGATACGGCGCAACCAGCGCGGCATCGAGCTCCATATGGTCGTGTAGCGCTGCCGGGTTGGCGGCGGATGCGGATGTGCCCAACGCGCCGAGCGCAACTGCCGCGCAAGCGGTACGTACCAGCCGGGCCAGGTTATCAATTCTGATCTTCATATTGGTTTTGTCCCCGAAGTAAATGCATGACATGGTTGGACGCGGCCTTGCCCGGACTGCGCCCGCATGAACAATAACGTTGCCGTTGCTGGCGGCAAAAATCTTACCGAATGGTAAAAATACCGCCAATACTCTTCATTTTGATGACATTCGACTCGGCAAAACGCGATCAGGTCATGGCAAAACCACGACGAGGATTAGGGGAATTGCCGAATTTCGACCGGCGGCAAAAAACTCCGCTCGACGCCAATCCGTCTGGCGTAGGAACCCCTGCGAGCACAGGGCGTCGCGGTGCCGGGCGTTGGCATGTGTACAAAGTTGCTACACTTTGCACATGACCGGCAATCCAACCTCCTACAGTCGCCGTTTTACGGTAGAGAACCTCGATATCCGCGGCCAGGTGGTCCGCCTCACCGACGTCTGGCAAAAAATGCACGCGGGCCGCGGCTATCCATCGGCGATCCTGCAACACCTGGGCGAACTGGCTTGCGTGTCGGTGCTGCTCGGCACCGGCCTCAAGCAGCCGGGACGCGCCGCCTTGCAAATCCAGCGCGGCGGCAGCCGGCCGGGCGCACCGCTGGCGCTGGTCGATTGCACCGAACAGCTCGGCGTGCGCGGCATGGCACGCGTCGATGCGACCCAGCCGGCTACTACGTTTTCCGAATGGGTGGCGGGCGGCACCCTGGCGATGACGCTGCTGCCCGCCAACAGCCCGCAGAGTTACCAGAGCATCGTGCCGATTTCGGGGTTGTCGGTGGCCGAATGCTTCGAACATTACTTCGACCAATCCGAGCAGCTCGCCACCCACCTGTGGTTGGCCGCCGACGAGCAAGGTGCGGGCGCGTTGTTGTTGCAGAAACTACCCAACGCCGACATCAGGGACGCCGACGGCTGGGCGCGCATGGAGTTGCTCGCCTCCAGCGTGACCCCGCGCGAATTGACCTCGTTTCCGGCCGAGGCGATGCTGCACCGGCTGTTCCACCAGGAAGATGTGCGCCTCTACGCGGCAAAACCGGTCAACTACGCCGGTATTCGCGACGAAGAAAAAGTAAAGAACATGCTGCGGCAACTGGGCCGCGCCGAGGTCGAGGCGACGCTGGCCGAGCAGGGCGAAGTGGTGGTGACGGACGATATTTGCAATGAGGAATATCGCTTCGATGCGGCGGCCGTGGCCGCGCTGTTCGAGAAGCCGCAAACATGATCGGGCCAAGGCGCCGCGACTTTCTCATCGGCAGCACCTATACCTGACTTTCGGTTTGTCGTGCGACGCCTCAGGACTCGAGCATGGCAAGCGCCTGCTGCCGCGCGGCGCTGCGCAGAGATGTGCGCAATCCCGGATCGTTGGTGGTGCGCGCGAGCACCATCCCGCCCACGCATAACGACACCATTGCCTGCGCGCGGCGCTCTGCGTCGCGCCCATTCGGCAGCGCCGCGCGAAACGCGCATGCCAGGTTGCGGATGAGATCGGTATAGGCATTTTGCGGCGACAGGCCGGCGCGGGCGACATCGGCCGGCAGCGCATACAGCGGACAATGCAGGTCGACGTTTTCGAGCACCTCATCGCTCAGGTAAAGATCGACCAGCATGTGCGCCAGCATGTGCGGATCGCGAATCGGCGAATCGGCCTGCGCGGCTCTCACGGCGAACGGGTTGCAGGTCGTAAAGCTCGAGACGGCCGCAGCATAGAGCTGATCCTTGCTGCCGAAGTGATGGTAGAAGGCGCCACGGGTCAACCCGGCTGCGGACATGATCTTGTCGATGGAGACTTGTTCGAAGCCATGGCGGTTGAACAGGCGGCGAGCCGATTCGACGATGCGGGCGCGGACGCGCTCCTTGTGTTCGGCGGGATAGGGCATGCGGATGCTCCTTTCGGCGGCACGCGGCCGTTTTCAAAATATGTTCTTTAACATATTTTAATTCTGCGCCATTCTCCTGTCCACGCAACAAGCGGACGCAAGCGTGCGATGACGATACTTTCGATTGTTGCCGTCGCGTCGAATCCTTTGACTCGAACCATATCGCGGAGCAGACATCAGATGAAGAAATTCATGGCGGTATACATAGGCACCCCGGCAGCCCTGGACGCGTTCCAGCAGAGACACCCGGACCCCGAAAAGCGCAAGGCCGTGGAACAGGCCGGCATGGCGGCCTGGGGCAAGTGGGTCGAGCAGCACGGCAAATCCATCGTCGACATGGGTGCGCCGCTGGGCAAGACCAAGCGCGTCGATGCGGAGGGCGTCGCCGGCATCCGCAACAATCTCGCGGCCTATACGATCGTGCAGGCCGAATCTCACGAGGCTGCAGCGCGGATGTTCGAGAATCACCCGCATTTCACGATCTTCCCCGGCGACTCCGTCGAAGTAATGGAGTGCCTGCCACTGCCCACGGCATAAGGCCGGACCCCATGGACAAAAACACCCATCTCATCCATCGGAAAGGAATGGATACCCGAGTGCCGGGATACCGCATGAACGATCCAAACCGCCGGATCAGGCAGGTCGTTGAAGCCTACCGATCTGCGATATGGGAAAAGAATGCCGAAGCGCTGATCGACCTGTACGCCGCCGACGTTCGGGTATTCGATCTCTGGGGCGCATGGTCTTACCAGGGGGCGGAAGCCTGGCGCAAAGCAATCGACCAATGGTTCGATTCAATGGGAGCGGAACGCGTGCGCGTCACCATGGAAGGCGTTCGGATCAACGCGGAACGGCCGCTGGGGACCGTCACCGCCATCGTCCATTACGCCGGCATATCGGCAAAGGGCGAAGAGCTTCGCGCCGTCCTCAACCGGCTCTCATGGGTACTCAAGCCGGACGAAGGCGGCTGGAAGATTGTCCACGAGCATACATCTGCCCCAATCGGGCCGCACGACGGGAAAGTCATGTTGTCGCCAGGGAAATAGCGATTGCTGTAAACACATCAGGGAGACCAGTCATGATGAAGCTATACGGATTTGGCGCAACGCGATCACTTCGCGTCCTGTGGGCGCTGCACGAATTGGACGCGAAGTTCGAATTCGTCGTGGTGAATTTGCGGGAGGGCGAGCACCAGTCGCCGCAATTTCTGCAACTCAACCCCGCAGGCAAGGTGCCGGTGCTGGTCGACGGCGACCTGGTGCTTACCGAGTCGGCCGCCATCGTGCTGTACCTGGCCGAGAAATACCCCGACAAAGGATTGCTCCCCGCCGACATCGGCGCGCGCGCGCAGGTCTATCGCTGGATCATGTTCGTCGTGACCGAACTCGAGTCGGCGCTGTGGCGGATGACCCGCCACACCTTTCTCTACCCGGTCGAGAAACGCTCCGCTGCCGAGATCGCGTTGGCCGGCGAGGACTTCCAAGCCATGGCGAAAGTGCTCGAACAGCACATAACCAGTCGCGATTTCATCGTCGGCGACGCATTTACCGCAGCGGACTGTGTCGCGGCCTATATCGTCGAGTGGGCGGCCAACAAGAATATGTTGGATGACTTGCCGCAACTTCGCGCCTATCTCGCCCGGATGCGCCGGCGCGCAACCGCCCCGCCGGACTTCGTAGAAGCGCGACTTCAATTGGAGGCGCCTGCCGGGGCCCTCGCCTAGGGTGGCGCTGCTGCTGCCAAGCCGGGCTCCGCTGCATTTTTGACTGGGCGCTATGACCCGAAGCAGGCATACCGCTTCCTCGAAAGCGGCCGTTCAAAAAGCGGACATCTTTCTTGAAGGCGGCACGTCAGGTGGGTTCAAGCCTTGAAGGCAAGTCGGGCCAAATATACGTACCCTTGGCCACGTAGTACGACTTCAGCTTTGGCAGGCTATGATGTGCAAATACGTCTGCCACCGGGCCGAATCGTTGCAGGAATACTGCGACCGCGGCAAGCCGCCTACGTCGCCAAAGATAGGCAGGCATGTTCGCAGCCGATGCGTTGCGCTCACGAGTAGCGAACCGGTGAATCAGCGACTTAAGTTCACGTCGAGACGTTTTCCGCCAGTACTTGATGCGAAGCAAAGGGCTATCGGGCAACAGCCGGTATTTGCGGTATTTGGCGCGTGACCAATTCATCTCCAGGTACCAAATTCAATGGCTTCTTATGGCAGGATGCCGCCTTGTCATCGTAGAGCCGCGTCTCAGCACACTATCCTGACGGCGACAATAAATAGAATGCAGGCCAACGCCACTTGCAGCCAGCGCGCAGAAAATTTTCCGGCAAGCAAAGACCCGCAAATTACCGCAGGAATCGAGCCCGCCAACAAGCTGGTCAAAATATGAAAATCGACTTTTCCGCCAGCCAAATAACCAACTCCCGCCAACGCCGCCAGGGGAACGGAATTGACGATTTCGGTAGCCACCAGTTTGTGCGGAGTCATGCGCAAAGGATATAGATAAAGCAACATCAGGCTACCCAGTGCGCCTGCCCCCACCGAAGTCAGGGCGACGCAAATACCCAGCACGGCACCGGCCAGCACCGTCAACTCGGGCTGCACTCTCTTGAACGCTGCGGGATGTTCGATGCGGCGTCCGCGCGCAATGGCGGAAAGCTTTGGCGCGACCAGAAGCCCGATGGCGGTAACCAGAATGAGCCAGCCGATTGCCTGCGTCAGCCACCGCACTTTTGTCAGATCGGGCTCGAAAGCGACCAGCGCCGTGATTGCTGCGGCCACCGGCAAACTGCCCAGCCAGAGTCGCTTGACGATCTGCCAATCGACATTGCCACCTCGGTAGTGAATGGCCCCGCCCACTGCCTTGGTGATGGCGGCAAACCAAAGATCGACAGCCACCACCGTGGCCGGGGCCATGCCGAACACCAGGAGCAGGATGGGCGCCATCAGCGCACCGCCGCCCACGCCGGTCAGACCGATCACCAGACCGGTGAAGGCACCGGTGGCAGCGTAAGGAAAATCGATCCACATCAATCGAAATTCTCAGGATGCAAAGGGGGATGCAATATCCGCTCGCAGAAAAATTGGGGCGCGTGTTTTTGTGACGACTATCGACCGATCCAGGTCGTCACCGTTACCGATCAGCGGACCTGCAGTGCGTCCCTTAGGCCGCTTTCTTCCGCTTGGTCGGCGCCTTCTTCTTCGTGGTCGTGCCGCCCGATTTTTCCGCCAGCAGCGCCAGCGCCTCTTCGAGCGTGATCGCCTCCACTGCCGTATCGCCACGGATGGTGGCGTTGGTGGTGCCGTGCTTCACGTAGGGACCGTAGCGGCCGGAATAGACCGACACGACCTGCCCGTCGTCGGGATGCTTGCCGAGAATCTTTAGCGCACCGGCGCTTGCCGATGCCGCCGCACCGCGCTTGCCGGCTGCCCCCGGTGCGCGCTGCTCGAACTCGAAGCCGATCTTGCCGTCGGGTTGGCGTGCGAGGTAGGCGTTGAACGGCCGGCCTTTCTTGGAAATGAATTTTTCCAGCAGCGGCGATTTGCCGGTATTCAGAAGTGTAGACATTTCCTCGCGCGTGACCGGGCGCTTGAGGATGATGCGGCCGGAGCGGAAATCGCAGGTGCGCGCGTTGCCGACCGCTTTTTCGCAGGTGTAGGAATTGGGCAATTCGAACACGCGCGACTGGCACTTGGGGCAGGGGCCGAGTGATTCCTGCGCGGAGAAATCCGGGCCTTCGCCGTCTTCGTCGTTGGCGCTGTCGCCCCAGGAAAACTCGATGCCGAATTCCTTGTTCATGATCAGGTTGGCCGAGAACGCGCGGCCTTGCTTGCTGCGGAATCCGTCGAGCGGTCCCACTTCGCGTTTTTCGATCAGCGTTTCCGCTTCCTTGACCTCAAGCTGGCGACCGGCGAGGATTTTCCAGAAGGCGAAATCACATTTCTGGCACTGGAACTTCTTGTAGTTCTCGTGGATCTCTCCGCCGCACTTGGGGCACGGTACCGACAGCTTGCCGAAGTCGCCGGGGATGGTGTCGTGCTCGTAATTCTTCGCCTGGCTGACGATGTGCTTGGTCATCTCGACGATCTCGGCCATGAATTTCTTGCGCGACAATTTGCCGCGCTGCATTTCGGCGAGCTTCTGCTCCCACTCCGCAGTGAGCTCGGGCGAGAACAATTCCGGGATGCCGAGGCCGTGCAGCGCCGTCATCAGCGAGAACGCTTTCGCGGTCGGGATCAGCTCGCGGCCTTCGCGATGGATGTATTTTTCGTAAATGAGGCCTTCGATGGTCGCCGCGCGCGTGGCCGGCGTGCCGAGGCCCTTTTCTTTCATCGCGGCGCGCAGCTCCTCGTCGTCGATCAGCTTGCCCGCCCCTTCCATCGCCGAAAGAAGCGTCGCTTCCGACAACCTGGCCGGCGGTTTGGTCTGGTTGGGCTTGGCTTCCACCGATTCGGTCTTGACCGTTTCTTTTGGCTTCACCGCCGACAGCGAAGCGGTGTCGTCGTCGATGTCGCGGCCGTACACGGCCAGCCAACCCGGGTTGATCAGCACCTTGCCTTCCGATTTGAATGGCTCGCCTTCGACGCGCGTGATGCGCGTGGTCTGGGTGAACTCGGCGCTGGGATAAAACACCGCCAGGAAGCGCTTCACCACGAAGTCGTACAGCTTCTGCTCGATTTCGTTCAGCGTCTTCGGCGCCTGCGGCGTCGGGATGATGGCGAAGTGATCGGAGATTTTGGTGTTGTCGAAAATGCGTTTGTTGGGTTTCACCCACTTCGAATCGAGGATCTTTTTGGCAAAGGTGTTGTATTCGCCTTCCTTCAGCACCTTCAGCGTTTCGTTGACGGTGGGAATATAGTCTTCCGGCAACGCGCGCGAATCGGTACGCGGATAGGTCAGCACCTTGTGCTTTTCATACAGGGCCTGCGCGAGGCCGAGGGTAGTCTTGGCGGAAAAGCCGAAGCGCGAATTGGCCTCGCGTTGCAGCGAGGTTAAGTCGAACAGCATCGGCGGCGCCTGCGTGGTCGGTTTCGATTCCTCTTCGACGATGCCGGGCTTGCCGAGGCACTTGGCGACCAGCGCGTTGGCTTTCTTGGCGTCCCACAGGCGCTCTGCGCGCAGGCCCTCGTCGTCGGTCTTCTTGAATTTTTCGTCGAACCAGCGCCCGGTGTACTCGCCGCCGCTGGCGGCAAAGTTGGCCACCACTTCCCAGTAGTCGCGCGATACGAAGGCCTTGATCTTTTCTTCGCGTTCCACCAGGATCGCCAGCGTCGGCGTCTGCACGCGGCCGACGGTGGTCAGCTGGAAACCGCCGCTCTTGGAATTAAAAGCCGTCATGGCGCGGGTGCCGTTGATGCCGACCAGCCAATCGGACTCGGACCGGCAGACGGCGGCGTCGGCCAGCGGCTCGTAGGTTTCGCCGGATTCTAGCTTCTTGAAGCCGTCGCGGATGGCGTTCTGCGTCATCGATTGCAGCCACAAACGCTGGATCGGGTGCTTCGCTTTTGCGTACTGCACGATGTAACGGAAAATCAGTTCGCCCTCGCGGCCCGCGTCACAGGCGTTGATGAGGCCGGTCACATCCTTGCGTTTCAGCAGTTTTAACAGCAGCTTCAGGCGGTCTTCGGTTTTCTCGATCGGCTTTAAAGCGAATGCACTCGGGATCGCCGGCAGTTGGGCAAAGGTCCATTTGCCGCGCTTGACCTCTTCCTCTTCCGGCATGCCGATTTCGACCAGATGGCCGACCGCGGAAGACAAGACGTAGTCGTCGCTTTCCAGGAAATCCTTTTGCTTGGTGAATCCGCCCAGGGCTTTGGCAATGTCGTTGGCGACGGAGGGCTTCTCGGCGATGATGAGACTTTTGGACACGGCAAGTTTCGTTTTCTTTACAAATCAGTCGGATAAGTCGGATAAATTCGGCCCGTGGACCCGGACCAAAAGCAAAAGGGGACAAATGATAGACAGGCTTTGGGACTTCTGACAAGCCAAGAATTTTCGGCGGCTACAAAAATTCACGCTTGCGGACCTTCGACCGCCCCTTGTTTCAACTGCCGAGTCGTTGGTACTTTCCGCCCGGCAGGGCTGCAATCGCGCCGCTGATTTCCAGTTCGGTCAGTCGCGCGCCGACCTGGTCCGCGCTCATGGACGCGCGCTCGACCAGATGATCGATCGAGACCGGATCGTACCCCATCGCGGTTAAAAATGCGTCTTCCGGTTCGCTGTCATCGCGTTGTTCCCGCTTCGGTGCAGCCCCGCTCCATTGCAACTCCACCAGGATGTCGTTGGCGTCGTCGACCAGTTTGGCACCCTGCTTGATCAATTGATGACAACCTTTCGAAAACGGCGAATGAATCGAGCCGGGGATGGCAAACACCTCGCGCCCCTGCTCGCCCGCCAGCCGGGCCGTGATCAGGGAGCCGGAAGCGAGTGCGGCCTCCACCACCAGTACACCGCGCGAAAGTCCGCTAATGAGCCGGTTCCGGCGCGGAAAATTCTGCGCCAGCGCCGGGGTGCCCAGCGAAAACTCCGACAGGATCAGGCCATTCACCGCAAGTTCCTGCGCCAGCGCCTTGTTGCGCGCCGGATAAACCAAGTCGAGCCCGGTGCCCACCACCGCAATCGACGATCCGGCGCCAGCCAATCCGCCATGGTGCGCCGCCGCATCGATGCCCAACGCCATGCCCGATATGACGGTCAGCCCGGCCAACGACAGGTTTTGCGCAAACGCCTGCGCATTTTGCAGCCCCACCGGCGTCGCATTGCGGCTGCCGACAATGGCGATGGCGGGGCGGTTGAGCAATTCGCGCCGCCCCTTCAAATATAAGATGGGGGGTGGGTCGGTGATTTCCAGGAGGGCGCGCGGATAGTCCTCGTCAGCCAGCGTAAGTAAGTGATTGCTTTCGCTTTTGAGCCATTCCAGCGATGCCTTCAGCTTCTCGGCTGGGGGCCCGGCAGCGACGGCGGTGGCGAGTTTGTCGCCTATGACGGCGCGTAGACGCGTGGAGGACTGTTGCAGGGCTCGCGCGGGCGAGCCGAATTCGGCGAGCAGCTTACGGGTATTTTCGCCGCCTAGGCCCGGAATCAAATCCAGAGCGAGCCATGCCTCGGGCTCGTCGCCGGACTGCGGCAGCGGCATGGCGAGGTCGGTCGGGGGCAGCGGGTGTGCCGGCGCCTTACGGCGTCTGCACCACGTCGCCCAGCTGCACCGGCAGGCGCGAAGACAGGATCAAGGCGTAGGAAACCTTGTCAAAGACCCGAAACACGAAGATCAGGCCGTTACGTTCATCCGGCAGCTTGATATTTTCCGGGATGCCATCTTCGTTGGTTTTTCCGCTCAGTCGCGAAATCAGGCCGGCGACGGCGCTGCTCGCAGGCGCGTTCGCATCCTTGGTGTTGACCCAGATTCCCGAACGATAGGTTGCCAGCACGTGCCCGACTTCCATGCCGTCGCGCTTGCCGAGGTTTACGATCACGATCGAATACTGTGCCGACTCCGAAATGCCGCCGATTCCGGACAGAATCTTGCCCTTTACCGCCTTGTCCGGTGCGTGTGGGCTGTAGGACAGAGTCAGGGATTCGCTGGCCGGCGTAAGTCGGTCGCCCTTGTTGATTTCCTGGGTCGCCTTGATCACGTCGAGGCGTGAAGCTTCGCCAAATTTGCTGACGCGCACATCGCCGAGGTAGGTCGCTGCGTAGCCGAGTATCTCTTCCGTATCCGGGTCCTTTAATTCGATCCCCGGCCGGTATACCTGCCATTTGGTCCCCATTTCCGGTTTGATGCCGGCGCCGTAGGCGACATCGCCGGAGCCGATGACGACGTGACCTTCCTCGGTACCGATGATTCTCGGCGAATTCAGCAAGGCATCCTTTTCCACCACCAGCGGCAGGGTCAGGAACGGGCCGATCGCACGGATCGGGATCGACGGGATCGCCAAGCCGATCGACTCGACGCGGATTTTCGGATTCAGGGTTACGGTGCCGCCGGAAACGCCGCCGGCGCCCTCGCCGCGCGAGGCAAACGACAGCAGCGGCCGCCCCTGGGCGTCAAACGACAACTTGACCACGTCGCCGGGGTAGATCCAGTGCGGATCCTTGATTTGCTCCCGGTTCATGTTCCAGATTTCGGGCCAACGCCAGGGTTGTTTCAGAAATCGGCCGGAAATGTCCCACAGCGTGTCGCCTTTGACCACCGTATAGAGCGTCGGCGCGTCGTCGGCGAGCTGCAGGGGGGCGGTTTCCTTCTTGGCGGAATCGGCTTTGGCCGCCTTGTCGCCGTCCGCCTGTGCGCCCGCCCATTGGGGAACTAAGGCAACGGTCAACAGGACAAAGACGATGTTGGGGATTTTTATGGTCATGGCCAGTCTCGCAAAGGGCAGCTGTGCCGCCCGCGGATTTGCTAGTTGGGGCGACTTCCACTAGACTTGAAAGTCAGCCACCCGTCTCAAACTTAAAGCTGTCTCTGAAGATTCTGCACCTAATTTATTCAATTCGCAAGCAAATATGGCTAATTTGGACGTACTGACTTACCCCGATCCGATCCTCACGCGCACGGCTGAGCCGGTCAAGATGATCGACAACAAAATCAAGAAATTGGTCGATGACATGGCCGAAACCATGTACGCCGCGCCCGGTATCGGCCTGGCGGCCCCCCAGGTTGGGGAGCTCAAGCGCATCATGGTGATCGATATCTCGGAAGAGAAGAACCAGTTGCGGGTCTTCATCAACCCGGAAATCATCAAAAAGGAAGGCACGGCAGTCAACGAAGAAGGCTGCCTGTCGGTACCCGGCTACTACGACAAGGTCGAGCGCGCCGAAACCGTGATGGTGACGGCCCTCGACCGCGACGGCCAGCGCTTCACCATCAATGCCTCCGGCATGCTGGCGGTTTGCATCCAGCACGAAATCGATCACCTCGACGGCAAGGTGTTCGTCGAATACTTGTCGCCACTCAAGTTCAACCGCATCAAGAACAAGATGGTGAAGCGCCAGCGCGAGATGGATCGCGAAGTCGAATTGACTGCCCCGCGCCGCAAGATCGCCGCTGCCGCCAGGGTGTAGCTGCGGCCGGCATTCGCGCGCAGTTCGCACCGCTTTTTGCATACAAAGCGCCGGCCTTCGGGTCGGCGTTGTTTTTTGGAAGAGCGCAGCCGGGCATGCTCTGACTACGTATTGGGGATCGCGTTTTGACGAGCCTGAAAATCGTTTTTGCCGGCACGCCTCACTTTGCCGCGGTCTCGCTGACGGCGCTGGCCGTGGCCGGCCACGACATCGCCCTGGTGCTGACCCAGCCCGACCGGCCGGCAGGGCGCGGCATGCGCCTGACCCCATGCGCGGTCGCACAGGAAGCGCAGCGCCTGGGATGCAAGCTCGCCCAGCCGGCGACGCTTCGCAATGCGGAAAGTGAAGAATTGATCCGAGCGGTCGGCGCCGACGTAATGGTGGTGGCCGCCTACGGCCAATTGCTGCCGCCCAACATCCTGGCCCTCCCGCGCCACGGCTGTCTCAATGTGCACGCATCCCTGTTGCCGCGCTGGCGTGGTGCGGCACCCGTTGCGCGCGCCATCGAGGCCGGTGACGCCGAAACCGGGGTCTGCATCATGCAAATGGATGCGGGTCTCGACACGGGTCCGGTGATCCTGGAGCGGCGCATCGCCATCGCGGCCGACGATACCAGCGCGAGCCTCACGGAAAAGCTGGCAACCCACGGCGCGCAATGCCTTACCGAAGTATTGGCCAACTTTCCCTGGCAGGCTCGTTCGCAACCCGCCGAAGGCGCCACCTATGCGAAAAAAATCGGCAAGGCCGAGGCGCATATCGACTGGAGCCGGCCGGCTACCGAAATCGAACGCAGATTGCGAGCATTCGACCCCTTTCCCGGCGCCGAATCGGTCTGCGACGGCGCCAGTCTCAAGATCTGGCGCGCGCAGCTTGTGAAAAGCGCCGGCGGCCTGCCGCCGGGAACGGTCATCGACAGTGGTGGCGGCCTGGTGGTGCAATGCGGCGAAGATGCGCTCGCTCTGCAAATCGTGCAAAGGCCCGGCGGCAAGCGCCTGCCGATCGAACAGTTCCTGCGCGGATTCGACTGCGCGCCCGGCGCGAGGCTGACATGATCGCCGTGCAAGCGGCTGCCGCCGCGGTGGTGGGGGAAGTGCTGGCCGGCAAGAATCTCGACCGGGTGCTGGATGCGGTGCAGGCGAAAAACAAGGCGCTTACGCCCAACGAGCGCTCTGCGGTGCACTCGATCTCGTTCGATACCCTGCGACACTACGGGCTGCTTTCCTCGCAACTCGAACTGCTGCTGTCGGCACCGGTCAACGATGCTGCGGTTCGCCACCTGTTGCTGGTGGCGTTGGCGCAATTGCAATTCTCCAAGGCCAGCGCGCACGCCATCGTCGATCACGCCGTGTCGGCGTGTGAAACGATGGGGTTCGCGCGCGCCAAGCCGCTGGTCAATGCGGTGCTGAGGAATTTCCTGCGCGCGCCCGACAAGTTCAAGCGCGAACGGTTCAAGAGCGACCTCGCCCGCTACGATTTTCCGCTCTGGTGGATCGAACGACTGAAGAAGGAGCAGCCCGACCACTGGCAGGATGCGTTGCTGTCGGCACGCGAACATCCGCCGATGTGCCTGCGCGTGAATACAAGGCGCGGCAGCGTCAGCGAGTATCTCGCCGAACTCGCCGCCAGCGGCCTGTCTGCGCGGCACCTGGGCGGCACGGCCGTTTGGCTGGAACGTCCCCTGCCGGTGCGCGAATTGCCCGGTTTTGGCGAAGGCCGCGTATCGGTCCAGGATGCCGGCGCCCAATGGGCAGCGCCCCTGCTCGGCGTGTCCAAGGGCATGCGCGTGCTCGATGCCTGCGCGGCACCTGGCGGCAAGACCGGGCACCTCCTGGAACTGGCCGACCTTGACCTTACCGCGATCGACAACGATCGCCACCGCGTGCAGCGCATCGAGGAAAACCTGGCGCGGTTGGGGTTGACTGCGCACGTGAAAACGGCCGATGCGATGCGCCCGGCCGATTGGTGGGACGGCAAGCCCTTCGACCGCATCCTGCTCGATGCGCCCTGCTCCGGTTCCGGGGTGACGCGCCGCCATCCCGACATCAAGTGGCTGCGCCGCGAATCCGACCTGGCAGGCTTCGCGCGCCAGCAGTCGGGCTTGCTGGCCGCGCTGTGGAATTGCCTCGCCGATGGTGGTAGATTGCTGTATGTCACCTGTTCGGTTTTCCGGGCGGAAAACCAGGAAGTTGTGGCCGGATTCCAGCGCGCCCACCCACGCGCCACCCGGCTGAATCCCGTCCCGTCCCCGTCCACAGGGTGCGAAGACGCCGCAAATTTCGAACTCCAAGACGGCCTGCTGCTCCCCGATGATCGACACGACGGATTCTATTTCGCGCTTTTGGAAAAAACCGTCTAGGCGGTTTGCCGCGATTGCCGTCGTTTTCGCGAGCCTGCTTGCGGGCGCCGCCGCCGCGGAGGGCGTCACCGTGACCTCGGCCAAGCTGGAAGCAACCGACGAGGGTTACCAGCTCAATGCCGACTTCGACTTGCAACTGGCGCCGGCCATGCAGGAAGCCGTGCGCAAGGGCGTACCGCTTTACTTCGTAGTCGAATTCGAGCTTACCCAGGGACGCTGGTATTGGCTGGACCAAAAGGTGGTGCAGGAAGTGCGCGACCGGCGCGTTTCGTACGCGCCGCTCACCGAGCAGTACCGCGTGACCGTGTCGGGATTCTCGCAAAACGTGGCGACCTTCGACGAGGTGCGTCGCATCCTGTCGCGGATTCGCTCCTGGACCGTGCTCGACAAGGCCCGCCTGCGACCGGGTGAAAAGTACGAGGCCGCCCTGCGTTTCCGGCTCGACACCACGCAGCTGCCGAAGCCCTTCCAGCTTTCCGTGCTGACCGCCAAGGAGTGGAGCCTTTCTTCGGACTGGCACCGCTGGACGGTGACGCCATGATCCGCGTCGTCGTGCTCGCCTGCGTCGCCCTCGGCATCGCGCTGATCGCGCTCCTGTTCCGCGCCAGCAGTAATAATGCCTTTTTCGCCGAACACTACACGTGGCTGTTCTGGCTCGCTTCCACCCTGACGGTGGGCCTGCTGGCGTTGATCGTCTACCAGGTCTGGTCGCTGTGGCGCAAATTGAAGCGGCGCGTATTCGGCGCCAAACTGGCATTGCGGCTGATGGCGGTGTTCGCATTGATGGCAGTGATTCCCGGCGGCCTCGTGTACACCATCTCGGTGCAGTTCCTGAACCGGTCGATCGACTCCTGGTTCGATGTGCCGGTGGTCGACAAGGCATTCGAAAGTGCCTTGCGCCTGGGAAAAAGCGCACTGGAAGCCTCGTTGAACGACCTCAGCCGCCACGGCCGCGCCGCCGCCGAGCGCCTCGGCGAGTTGCCGGCTCAGGATGCCGACCTGTTGCGCCCGTTGCGCACGCAACTCGGCGCAGACGAGGTGGCGGTGGTCGCCGCGGACGGCACCGTACTGGCACTGGCGAGCGGTCGTACCCGCCTGTTCCCGGACAAACCCAGCGCTGCCGAAATCCGCGAAGCGTCGAAAAAAGGCTTGTTCAAGAGCCTCGAGACGCAATCGGATCGATCCATCTATCTGCGTGCTTTGCTGCCGCTGCCGTCGTCCGCCGCGGCAACGCGCTTCCTGCACATCGTGCAGGCGGCGCCGAAGGATCTGGTCAAGGACGAGCAAAGCGTCGATGCCGGCATCAGCGACTATCAGCAACTGGTCCTGCAGCGCGAGGGCCTCAAGCAGCTGTTCGCCCTCACCCTGACGCTGGCGATGCTGCTGACGCTGTTCTCGGCGATCTCGCTGTCGTTCCTGCTGTCGGATCGCCTGTCGGCGCCGCTGTCGGCGTTGGCCGAATCGACCCGCGCGATCGCCAAGGGCGACTTCACCAAACTCAACCCGGTGAAGAGCCGCGACGAGTTCGGCGTATTGACGCAATCGTTCAATACCATGACGCGGCAACTGGCCGAGGCGTCCGACGTGGTGGCGAGAAAGCAGATCGAGCTGGAAAGCGCCAACACCTACCTGGAATCGATCCTGGGCCGCCTCACTTCGGGCGTGGTCACACTCGACGAACAGCTGTACGTGAAAACGATCAATGCCAGCGCGCAGGCGATGCTGGGCATCGATCCGCAGGCGGTGCACAGCCGCAAGTTCTCCGAATGGGGGGAACTGGTGACGAGCTTGGCACCCCTGATCGCCGATATCGGCACCTTGCTGGGTCCCAAGCGCGACCGGCCCTGGGAACGGCAGTTCGCCTATCAGAACGAGGGCGGCCCCCGTACGTTGCTGGTGCGCGGCACCAAGCTGCCCGCCACCATCGATTCGGGCTACGTGATCGTGTTCGACGACATTACCGGACTCATCCAGGCGCAGCGCGACGCCGCCTGGGGCGAAGTGGCGCGGCGCCTCGCCCACGAGATCAAGAATCCTCTCACGCCGATTCAGTTGTCGGCCGAGCGCCTGCAGATGAAGCTGTCCGGCAAGTTGCCCGAGGCCGAGCGCGACATCCTGGCGCGCGCGACCCAAACCATCGTCGCCCAGGTCGGCGCGCTGAAAGGCATGGTCGATGACTTCAGTCTCTATTCGCGCGCCTCGCGCCTGGCGCCAAGCGATGTCGACCTCAACGAGCTGGTGCGCGAAGTGCTGGTCCTGTACGAATCGATGAACGTCGCGATCGATTTGCAATTGCAGGAAGGGCTGGCGCCGGTGTTCGCCGACCCCGCCCTGTTGCGGCAGGTGCTGCACAACCTGATCCAGAACGCGCTCGATGCCTTGATCGGCATCGAGCATCCGCGTTTGCTGGTGAGCACGCAGACGACCGCAACCGGCGCCGCGCTGGTGATCGAAGACAACGGCAGCGGCATCCGCGAAGACGTGATCGCGCATATTTTCGAGCCCTACGTCACCACCAAGCCGCGCGGCACCGGACTGGGCCTCGCCATCGTCAAGAAAATCATCGACGAGCATCGCGGCACCATTGCCGTGGCGAACGCACAGCCACACGGCGCGCGCGTCACCATCGAACTCACGCGCAGTTTCGATCCGACGCTGCCGGTCGGCGCGCGCGACAAACCATCCTCCATTTCATCCAGTAACCCGTCCGGCGTTCAAGCCGGGTAAGATGTCCGAGGCAAACATGACAGCAAACAACATATTGGTCGTCGACGACGAAATCGGAATTCGCGAATTGCTTTCCGAAATCCTCAAGGACGAGGGCTACAACGTGCGCGCGGCCGAGAACGCGGCCACCGCGCGCGCCATGCGCCGCGAGGCCCGGCCCGACCTGGTGCTGCTCGACATCTGGATGCCCGATACCGACGGTATCTCGCTGCTGAAGGAATGGGCGATCGCCGGCCAATTGACCATGCCGGTGGTGATGATGTCCGGGCACGGCACCATCGAATCGGCTATCGAGGCGACCCGCATCGGTGCCTTTGATTTCCTCGAAAAGCCGATCAGCCTGCCGCGCCTGATGGCGACGGTCGGCAAGGCACTGGCGGGTGGCCGCGTGCTGCCCAAGCCGGGTCTGTCCTTCGAGCACCTCGGTCGGGCGCGCGTCATCACCGAGTTGAAGCAGCGCCTGGAGCAGGTCGGGCGGCTGAAAGTGCCGCTGTTGCTGACCGGCGAACCGGGCTGCGGCTTCGAAGTGATCGCGCGTATGGTGCATCAGCGCAATACCGCCTGGGTGGCGCCGCCCGAGCAGACCTGGCTCGCGCAGAATCCGTTTGCACCGCTGACCGAGGCGCGCGACGGCGTCCTGTTCATCGAGAATGTCGATACGCTCGGCAAGAACGAGCAGAAGGGCCTCGCGCAGCTGGTGTCCAAACTCGACAAATTCAACGTGCGTCTGGTGGCTTCCAGCGCACGCGCACTGGTGCCGCTGGTCGAAAGCGGCGAGTTCGATGGTGCGCTGCTGACGCAGTTGTCGGGGGTCACGTTGCGCATCCCCAGCCTCAGCGAGCATCCTGAGGACATCCCCGAACTGGCCAGCACCTTCCTCCTGCAGATGGTCGAAGCCAACGAATCGCCGATGCGCCACTTTAACGTCGGCGCGCTCAATGCGCTGCGCAACCTCGACTGGCCCGGCAATCTGCCGGTGCTGCATAACGCGGTCAAAACGCTGGCGCTGACGTCGCTCGGCAGCGAAATCACCGCCGACGACGTGGCGCGGGTGGCGCGAGAATTCGGCCTCGATCACATCGAGATGCGCCCGGCCGCCGCCGGCATCCCCTTCGAACTGCCGCTGCGCGAGGCGCGCGAGCGCTTCGAGTACCAATATTTCCTGCACCACATCCAGCGCGAGCAGGGCAATATGTCGCGCGTGGCCGATCGGGTCGGGCTGGAGCGTACCCACTTGTACCGCAAGCTGAAGCAGCTCGGCATCCGCCCGTCCGGCAAGGGCGAGGAATCGGCGTCGTAATTTTCTCTCCAGAGCGCTGGTGCGATATTCGGAACGAAAAAGGCTTCAACACAGCGACACGGAGGGCACAGAGAAAATCCTTGAGAAATTCAGTTTTTCTCTGTGTCCTCTGTGTCTCTGTGGTTCAAAGCTTTTCATAGCCTGAAAATCACAATTCGTCCCGGAAGCCGCCCATGTTCCAGATCGAAACCCGCCGCATCGCCCTGCGGCCGTTTGCACCGCAGGATGCGGCGCGCGTGCGCGCACTCGCCGATGACTGGGAGGTCGCCAAGACGCTCGCGCTGATGCCGCATCCCTACCCGGCTGAGGCTGCCGAGCAATGGATCGCCACCCATCGCGACCTGGCGGGCCGCGGCGAGGAATATGTCTTTGCGATCACCAGGAAGCCCAAGGGCGAGCTGATTGGCGCGATTTCGGTGCGCAAGAAACCGTTTTTATTCGGGTCGGTCGGCTACTGGCTCGGCAAACGCTATTGGGGCAAGGGTTTTGCCACCGAGGCCGTGCAATGCATCGCGGCGGTTGCCTTCGACTGGCTACACATGCCCGATCTGACCGCCGTTGCATTGGCCGACAATATTGCGTCTCACCGGGTGCTGGAAAAGTCCCGCTTCACGCGTAACGGCAACCGGCAAATGCAACACCGCGACGAAGCCGGCGCCCGCGAATTCATTTCGTTCCGGCTGACCCGCGAGGCGTGGCAGAAGGCTCGGCAACAAAGCGCAGCACCATGAATTCCTTGTCGAAGTAGCGTCCACCATCCTTGATGGCGTGCGGCTCGACGCCGTACGAGACAAAGCCCGCGCGCAGGTAGAGTTGCCGCGCGCTGTCATTGGAGCGGGTCACGCTGAGCCACAATTGTTCGAGGCCGGCAAGCTGCCGCGCCTGCGCGACGGCTTCGTCGAGCAGGCGCGCGCCGAGCCCCTGCCCGCGTGCCGTCGAGGCGACGAACATGCTGATGATCGCTCCCTTGTGGCGCAGTTTCGCGCGCGTTTCGCGCTCGAAGCCGATATAACCCAGCAGGGTTCCGTCGTCGGCAAACGCGCCGAGCATGAAGTTGTCGTCGCCGCCGTCACCGAAACGTTTGGCCAGCTTTGCCGGGGAAGTCGCGAGTCCTTCGTCATGGGTGCTGGTAAAAGCATCCGGATGCGCGGCCAGCGCCGCGTTGCGGGTGGCCCAATACCGTTCCGCATCGGCGGCCGTCAGGCGGCGGATCGCCGGCACACCCGCAGCGCTCAATCGACGATGCGACCGATGCGTACCGCCGTCAGCCCGGCCTTGACGTGGTGCAGGCTGGGCATGATCAGCACGCAGTTGTCGTAGGGCGCCACTACCGGCTTGCCGGCATCGTGGGCGATCAGGTCGCCTTTTTTCGCGATGATGGACAGCCCCTCCGCGCCGGCTACGAATCGGTAGTCGACCGTCTCGGCAATCAGGGCATCGGTGACCTCGACCACTTTCTGCGCGGGCGCCGCCGCTGCATCGATTTCGCCGCGTGCCTGGTCGGCATCCACCACGTCGAGCTGGCGCAGGAAACGCCACACCGTTTGCCAGGCCACTGCGGCGGCGGCGTGTTCCCAGTGCTGGCCGCACTCCACCAGCAAGGCATTCTTGGGCGAAGCCGGATCGCCGAAGCCGCCGTAGTCGCGCATACGGGTGCCGTTGGCGTGACCCTTGTCGCTCACTATGAATTCGGGAATGCCGATTTCGCGGGCGAAGCGAATGCCTTTGTTGAGCGGGCCGCAGATCATCACCGGTCCGTGCGGATCGTGCATGGAATGAATGTCGAGCAGATAATCGGCTTCGTCGATCAACGGGCGCATCGCGCGGGCGCGGCGCAATTCGGTCGAATCGCGTGCACCGTCCAGGGTCGCGGCGGTCCACACCCGATTGAAGTCTTCGTCGACGAAGCGCGACGTGTGCGGAGCCCCGGGATCGAAGCGCAGGAAGGCATCGACGTTGGCGAAAGCGAGCGTGAGTTTGCCGCGCGTCGGACGCACCTTCATCTTGAACAGGCGGTCAACGGCGATGGCGCCGCAAATCTCGTTGCCGTGGGTCACCGCATTGACCAGCACGTGCGGCCCTGGGCGGCCGGAATCGAAAGTGGTCACATAGTCGATGCCGCGATTGCCCGACCGATACGCGGAGATATCGGGTGCGACCAGCTCAATTTTAGTGTTTGTGGTCATGTTTGTGCCCGTGCCCGTGCCCGTGGTCGTGCTCGTGGCCGTGTCCGTGGTCGTGCCCGTGCTCGTGTTTATGGCCATGCTCGTGCCCATGGTGATGGCCGTGGTCGTGGCCGCAATCGCGGTGGTGATCGTGCCCGGGCAGGTGTTGGCGAACGTAGTCGGCCACCGCTTCGACGAGGCGGGTGAGATCGTCCTGCAATTTCGCAAAGTTGCCGTTCGGCTCGCGCGTCGCCTCATTCATGTACAACTTGCGATTGACCTCGATTTGCAGCGAATGCCGGTTGCCTTCCGGATCGGAATAGGCGCGCACCAGTTCCACACCCTTGTACGGATCGTTGATGCGCACG
>Ga0302322_100000873_pt1 | contig 23765 bp, 18 predicted proteins | sample Fen_T0_2_FD_203757 | JGI IMG/M metagenome (GOLD analysis project Ga0302322, IMG submission 203757) | Peat permafrost microbial communities from Stordalen Mire near Abisko, Sweden - Fen_T0_2 | ecosystem: Environmental > Terrestrial > Soil > Wetlands > Permafrost | place: Sweden: Abisko...
AATCCCGCCGCAGCAGAGCGAAAAACGTCTCACCTCGAAAAGGTCTGGATCAAAGGCTCTGGCGATTGAAGACGAACCCTACAATCGGTTGGTGCTGGGCAGCATCCTTGAACAGTTGGGTTATGAAGTCGACTGGGCTGCCGACGGCGGCACCGCCATTCAAAAAGCGCAGACGAACGCCTATGATCTCGTGCTCACCGATTACATGCTACCGGACATCGACGGGGCGACGCTGGCCAGAAAACTCCTCGCGCTCATGCGCGAACCGAAACCACCGATTATCGCTGTTACCGCTTATTCAACACCCGAAAAAATTGCCGAAGCCAAAGCGGCGGGCATCACGGGTTACGTGGTGAAACCAGTTTCATTGCGTAAAATTGAGAGCGCCATCACCTCGTCGCCGCCCGTGGTCCGGATTCACACCGCGCACGCCCCGGAGAGTCGGGCGCGCTGTGATTTTTCAATGCTCATGCGGCTGGACAATGGCAAGGCATTGATCGCCGAATACGGAGCTGGCCTCAAAGGTGCGTGGGGTAAAATCGCAGCATTACTCAACCACGATCCATTCGACGGTGAAAAAACGGCGCGGGAGAGTCACGCTTTTCGCTCCCGCCTCCTCGCTGTTCACGCTGAAGAGGTTGCCGAGCAGGTGGGGTTGTTTGAAGAAGCCGCACGCCGCGGCGACCGGGAGATTTGTCAGCAACTCGCAGAGGTTATTTTTGAAATGGTCGTCGACGTGGCGGAGGCTGCGAGTCGCCATGCGCAAGCGCTCAGCTGAACCCTTTGTCCTGCGCGTAGCGGATCAAGTCTGCTTCTCGATGCAATTTGAGCTTTTGCATGATCCGTTTCCGATGGTCGGCGACTGTGGATTCAGAGAGGGGCGGGTGGACCATCTGGGCGATTTCGCTGTTGCGCAGACCTCGCCCGATATGCTTCAGAATCTCTTGTTCACGCTCGGAAAGAATCTTGGCGAAGAACAGAGGCTCGCTTTGCATCCGCGACCGCATCTTCTGCACCGTTGACGAAAAGAAGACATCGCCTGCGAGCACGGCTTTGATTGCAGCGAGCAACGTTTCCGTGTTGTCGTTTTTATGGACGAATCCCGGAATGTTAGAATGCAACGCGCGATAGAGGACGTAATCTTCATCGCTGGAAGAAAGGACGAGAACTCGAGGTTGCTCTGGCAGTTTGACCCGTTCGATCACCCAATCCATCGCATTGCCATCAGGCATTTCGAGATCGACGATTGACAGGTCAAAAACCGAACTACTGTTGATCTTCAAGAGCCCGTCCAGCGTCTCGATTTCGACGATGTTACAGCCGGAGAATTCCCGTTGGAGATGGGACCGCAAAAGCTCGCGCATCAACTTCTGATCTTCGACCAGGAGGAATTGAAGCACCTTATTCTTAGGCATTCATTCAGGGCAACGGTTTACAGTGCCAACGCGATCCGAAAGAAGCAGAACGCCCACTAATTTTTACCGATTCCAGGTCTCTTTCGGTCGACAGTTTATGAGGCTTTTCACCGAAGAGCATTTCGGCAATCCGACCGGCATTCATACGACTGCGCATTTGCCGCCTAAATGGAGCCCAGTCTTAGGGCGATCAAGTGACATCCGAAGGTTGGCGCGCCCCGGGCGAGCGCAGCAACGCCGCGACCAGCTCCTGCTCTCGTGTAGGTTTGGAAACGTAATCATTCATGCCGACGGCAAGGCAGCGCTCGCGGTCGCCCTCCATGGAGTTTGCGGTCATCGCGATAATGTGGATGTCTTGGGTGTGGGTTTGCTGGCGCAGCCGCCGTGTGGTTTCGTAGCCGTCGAGTTCCGGCATCTGGCAATCCATCAGGATAACGTCATAGGTGGCCTCGTTAACTGCTTTAAGAACTTCGACGCCATTGGATACGATCATCGCTTCATAGCCGGCTTTTCTCAGCTGGAGCTTAACCACGCGTTGATTCACGACGTTGTCTTCGGCCACCAGAATCCGCAGGGGCAGCCCACGGGTTTTTCCCGTGGACTTTTGGGTCACCGCCACGGGCGATATCGGGTCCGGAGTGTGCGCGCCGGCCGCGGTGAGAAGCGCCTGTTGAAGTCTTTTTGTGCGAATGGGCGAGGGCACCGTGGCGATCACATGAGGCGAAATAGTGGTACCGGGAACGCGAGTCTGCGAAAATGCGGTCACGAAGATGACCGGCAGTTGTATCCCTTTCACCACTACGACAGGCACTGCGAGGGATTGGGACCGGGTTTCGCCGGAAGCACCGTCGGCGATGATAGCAGTGAAGGGATGATTTTCAGAATCCGCCGCTATCGCAAGCGCCTGGGCTTGAGCGAGATCGTCGGCCTTAACCACCTGAACACCCCAGTAGTCGGCATGGTGCCTCACCACTTGTTGAATGGCCGTGGAGGCGCGCACAAGCAGGATTCGCAACCCTTGCAGCGAAGCGTTCTTCGAATCCGCATAGGTTGAAGCGAGGGCTGCGGAGGGCGGCGCAAAAGCCACTGAGAACCAGAACGTGGATCCTTTGCCGGGTGAGCTCACGACGCCGATCTCCCCGCCCATCAAGGCGACAATTTGCTGGCTGATGGCCAGTCCCAATCCTGTGCCACCGAAGCGGCGGGTGGTCGAGCTGTCGGCTTGGGTAAAGGGTTTAAAAAGCTCCTTCTGGGTCTCTGGATCGATGCCTATGCCACTGTCGCGAATTTCGAAGCGAACGACGGTCTTCCCGGCTTCGCTGGCTTTGATGGTGCGGTCCAGACTCACTGTAACTTGGATGATGCCCTGCTTGGTGAACTTTACCGCGTTACCCAAAAGATTAAGGAGAACCTGGCGCAGCCTGCTTGGGTCTCCGCGGACCAAACATGGCAGGTCGTGGGCGATGACGGACACCAGCTCGACCCGTTTTTCGGTTGCCGGCAGGGACAAGAGGTCAAGTGATTCCTCCACCGCGTTGGTGAGATCAAAATCGAGGGTTTCGAGGCTGAGTTTCCCCGCTTCCATTTTCGAAAAATCGAGAATGTCGTTCAATACCGTCAACAGGGCTTCGGCGCTGTTGCGGGTTGTCGAGGCCAGTTCGAGTTGCTGCGCGTCCAGACGGGTGTCGAGGAGCAAATTGCTCATGCCGATCACCGCGTTCATCGGCGTGCGGATTTCGTGGGACATGTTGGCGAGGAACTGGCTCTTGGCTCTGGCCGCTGATTGGGCGGCCTCGGCGGAGGCTCGCAATTCGTCGTGCAGCCGTTCCGTTTCCTGTTGCGCGCGCTTGCGCTCCTCGATTTCGGCCGTGAGTTCAGCCGTTCGCTCCAGCACTTTCTTTTCCATCAAAGTGTTGGCTTTTTCGAGCGCGATTTTACTCCGGTGCACATTGCGCATCCACGCAAGATAAAGCCCCACGCCGAGGACCAGCCCGGCTAAACTTATCCGAAAGGCGATGGTCTCATAAAAACGGCGCGGTAGTTCGAGACTAATGCTTGCACCGGAGGGATTCCAGCCTCGGTCGTTGTTGTTGGCCTGCACCTCGAAGCGATACCGGCCGGGCGCGATATTCGTGTAGAAGGCTGAGCGGCGGCTCCCCGCCTCGACCCAGCTTTTATCGAGGCCTTCCAGCCGATAGCGATATTGCACCTTTTGTGGCGCGATATATTCAACCGCTGCATAATCGAATTCCAGATTTCCCGGCCCAGAATCAATGACGCCGGGCTCTTCGGGGTTGAAGGGTTTGCCGTTTACCCGGATGCGCGAGATCGAAACGGTCGGAGGCCGGGTGTCGGGTGGAATATGAAGGGGGTCGATCTCCACCACACCTTTGGCCGTGGGGAACCAAATTTTGCCGTCAGTGGTACGGGTCCCCGAATACTCGATCGCGGCTTTGTCGCTGGATTGGACTGCATCGGAGCCTTCATAAGCCACGCAAGAAACGCGCGCAATCTTACCGTCGGCCGCGGCATTGAGTTCCGCTTCGCTGACCCGGAAAATGCCTCGATTCGAATCCATCCAGAAATTCCCGAGCGTATCCGGAACGATCGCGTAAACGTTGTTGTCGCGCAACCCGTGGTCGCGGGTGACCAAACTCATTGCGCCGTCTTTGATGCGCACAATACCGTGGTTCTGTGCCGCCCAGACGTTTCCGGCGCTATCTCGAACCAGAAAAAAATACCGAATCTTAGGGAAGTGATTGGCGTTGCACACGTCCGTCAACACGCCGTCCTTAAGCTGAAAAACGCCGTCCTCGGTAGCCATCCAGACCGTATCGTCTTCGGTCGTCAGCAGATCGTTGATCCAGCCTGGCTCCACTTCGTCACCATTCGGGAGCCGGTAGGGAACGAGTTCGTCGTTTTCCAGTCGTTTCAGCTTTCGTGCGACGCCGACGAGGATGCCTTTTGAATCTTCCGCCATGTCACGCGGCCAAAGCTCAGTCTTCCAGGTCGCCACAACCTTTCCCCCGGAAAAGCGATCGATGTTTTTTTGGGCGCCGAAAATATACACATCGCCGTTTCGTGCTTCGAAGATGCGCTTTATCCATACCGAGCTAAAGCCATCCGCTCCGTTGAAACCATAGTTCGCAAACTTGCCGTCCTGGTAGTGGGAAGCTCCATTCGTTGTGCCGATCCAGAGACCGCCTTTAGCGGTGGCGGTGACACACATTGCGCTATCGGCAACGAGTCCGTCCGTACTTGAGACGGTTGGGAATTTTAGATCCGAGAGCTGGGTTAGGCCGTCTGAAGTGCCGATCCAGATGCTACCGTCCGGCGACTCCGCGAAAGCAAGCACGTCATCACTGGCGAGGCCTTGAGCGCGCGTTAGCCGCGTGAAGGTGCCATTTTGATAGCGCAGCAGGCCGCCCCCGATCGTACCGAGCCAGAGCGTGCCTTGACTGTCCATGAATAGTGTCCTCAGGGCAGTGGTCTCGATGTCTTTTATCGGTCGTAATTTTGCATCGTAACCCCGGAGCCCTAGCGGCGTGGCCAGCCAGAGGTTGCCCGCGCGATCGCAGGCAATTGTATGGATGATCACCCCCTTGAGCGACGGGTCAGGGAAGGGCACGAGCTTGTCCTTATCCCAATATAATAGTCCGAACTCGGCCGTCCCAACCCAGAGTTTCCCGTCAGGCGCTTCGTAGGAGGAAAAAACGTCCACCGTGTTGTCGGCGAATAGCGGGGAGAGGGGCTCTTCACCCTCGGCGATTCCAGCGCTCGACGTGCTGGCCAAAATGAGGTGACCGTTGCGAGTTTCGTACAGCGAACGGACAGATAATTCTTTACGGACCCACGGAGGCAAAGGCAGTCCTTTTGAGTTTTTTCCGTCAAAAATTCCATATCCACCGCTATCCAATGCGTACCAAAATCCACCGGCTGACCGAGGAATGAGCGCAGTGACGAGTTTCCCCTCGAAATCGGCATGGCCGATGTTGGACGTTACGTTGAATTCAACGCCGTCAAAATGAATGAGTCCTTGCGATGTACCGAGCCACAAGCGTCCGTCGTGTCCGACCGCGATCGCGTTGATGGAATTTGTCGGTAGTCCGTTGTCTCGGCGCCAGGTCCGGCAATTGTATTGAGATAAAGTGCGTGCAGGATTGAGCGCCTCCACCGAACCAGGCAATAGGAGCGTGAGCGCAAATATCCAAAAATAGGACGCCCACGGATTATGGAGGTTAAGCGTACGCACCGATCTGGTTTTGTTATCTATCTATCGTCTCGCGTTACCGATACTTAACCTGCAAAGCAGCGCAAGAGGTTCGGCTAAGCCAGCCCATAATTCTTTCGCCCAACCGAATTCCCTTCCATACCGGTTCGGCAGCCGTGCAGCCCCTCCTATTGGGCCAAACGGTTCTCATCTCGCATTTGCAGCGAGATTCACCAGAAATGCTTTCCCGTCATTTTTCGCCTTTCGTCTTTTGATCTTCTTATATGCTTTCAAACCTATGCCTACGCTGAAGATTCTTGCGATTATGATTATCGTTGCGAGCACAGCTCTTGGTACCCCCGTTATTAATCATCTTGGATTTCAATTTTGGGGTCTGCGTCACGACTTTCAACCGGATGTCTCCAAGGGCTTGGACGTGGTAAAGGGATTTGGCTTCAGCTATGTAGAAACCTCGGGGACGTTTGGATTGTTGGCGACAGATTTCCAGAAGGCGCTGGCGTCGCGGGGCCTCAAACCAGTGGCTGCCCATTTTGACTTCGCCCGGTTTGAAAATGATCTTCCGGGCGTGATTGCCGATGCCAGGGCGTTGGGGGCTTCGTATGTCGTCGCGGCTTGGCTGCCGATGGATGAGTTCAATGTCGCGACGGCGCACGCGGTGGCCGCTCGCTTCAATACTTGGGGCGCGGCGTTAAATGCAGCCGGCTTGAAATTTGCCTTCCATCCCTGCGGCTACGAGTTTCAGAGATTGCCAGATGGCAGCACTACCTTCGATTTATTGGTTAGCCTGACCAAGCCGGAGGTCGTATTATTTGAGATGGACGTATTCTGGGTTACCCACGCCGGCCTCGACCCCGTGCAATTGCTCTCAAAATATCCAGATCGCTGGCGGTTGATGCATCTAAAGGACATGCGCCATGGGGCGCCGACTGGACTGAACACGCGCACCGCGCCGGAAGAAGACAACGTGGCAATCGGTGCCGGTGTAATTGACTGGCCGGCAGTCTTGCGCACGGCCGTTCGGATCGGAGTTGATTATTATTTCATCGAGGACGAGACCACCGCGCCGCGAGTGAACACACCCATCAGTATTCTATTCCTTAAAGATCTTAAATACTAACCCTTAGACCTATGGCCTCCGTTCCGTCCCTTTCTCCCGCCGCGAATCTGATCGAAGAGATTTCGCGATTATTTCCTTCCTATCTGACGGACCCGATTGATTTCGAAATGTCCAAAGGCAATGCCGCCACGTGCGTGATTGACGCCACGGGCTGCTTCCATGGCCGGATCTTTGGCGAAGACAAAGCCCGGTCGCGTTGGTGCTTCGGCATCGCGAACCGCAAAGTGATCCAGGTTTGGAGCACCGGCTACGCCACGGGGCGTTTTGAAGAACTCGTCTATTCAGGCAAGCTCGATGACAGCCAGTTCGGCATCAACCGTCCCGATTTCATCGGCTGGGAGGGCGGCGTGCCATTACTTCAAGCCGATGGTTCGTTTGTGGCTGCGGCTTTTTCGGGTTTTCGCGGGATCAAAGACGTGGAGATTGTTGAACGCGCTGCTCAAGCCGTCGGACTTCGCGTAAAGAAAGATTGATGCCTTGAGCTAATCCGTCGGCGCTTCGGCGCGCCCACCATTCCGCATGCGCCCGGGTTGGTAACGTGCGCCGGCTTTGACTGGCCGGGATGTTCATCGGCGGCCGCATTGCATGCTGCTCGTACGGGGTTTATGCCTTTTCATCTCGAGAGCATAATAGCGTCAGGCGTTTGATGGTAGGGACGGACCGCCGGGCCGTCCGGTTGGATATAGGCTGTGGTTTGAACCGTTCGCGGACGACCCGGCGGGTCGTCCCTCTGGAAAGCGGAAACGATAAGAGTTTCGAGACGAGCGAAGGACTCGCAGCTGCTCAATCTGCGCCAAAGCTGATGCCAAGCGCGCGGGCGGTGCGAACGATGTCGCCATCGGGCGGCACGGTCCGGAGACGTCCGATGGCTTCAGTGATGGGCACGGCGACGGTATCGGGCGGACGTGATGCGACCATGTGGCCGAATAGCCCTTCTTGGATGAGCTGCACGGCGCGCACGCCGAAGCGGGTGCAGAGCAGGCGATCAAAGGTGGTTGGGCCTCCGCCGCGCTGAAGATGTCCGAGTACGACCACGCGGGTTTCCTTGCCTGTGCGTTTCCCAATTTCGTTGGCGACCACGGCGCCGATGCCGCCGAGGCGGGTTTCGTGATCCTTGGCGGCTTTTTCCTGGGAGACGAAGCCCCCGCCTTTTTCGCACGCCCCTTCCGCAACCACCAGTAAGGTGAAAAGCCGGCCCATGGCTTCGCGCTCGGCGATCTTGCGGCAGATTGAGTCGTAGTTGAAGGGAATCTCCGGGATTAAAATGATATCACCTCCGCCGGCGATGCCTGAGTGCGCGGCAATCCAGCCAGCGTAGCGTCCCATGACTTCAAGCACCATCACGCGGTTGTGGCTCGCGGCGGTGGTATGCAGGCGGTCGAGCGCGTCGGTCGCGCAGGCCACGGCGGAATCGAAACCAAACGTAATCGTTGTCGCTTCCAGGTCGTTGTCGATGGTCTTGGGAACGCCGATGACGGGGATGCCGGCTTCGAAGAGCGCCTGAGCGATGGTGAGTGAGCCGTCGCCGCCGACGCAGATGAGGCCGCGCAGGCCGAGCGAGTCGAAATTGCTCTTCGCTTCGTCGAGGATAGCGCGCGGGATCATGGCTTTTTCGCCGTGCCCGGCTTTTGCAGAAAAGCGCCCGCGGTTGCTCGTGCCGAGCACGGTGCCCCCGGCGGTGAGCAGGGCTCCCATTTCCCGATGATCGAGCGTTCGGTAGGTGACCGGCGCGAGCAGTCCCTCGTAACCGCCGTGAAACCCGACGGTTTCCCAGCCGAGGCGTGTGGCGGATTTGACCACGGCGCGGATGACTGCGTTGAGTCCGGGGCAGTCGCCGCCGCCGGTGAGGATACCAATTCGTTCTGGCTTCATATTTTTAGGAATAGGTGGAGGTTCCCCCATGCACAAGCCTTGTTGGGGCCGGTGTGGGATAACGTTAGAAAATCAATTCGGAGTTTTGAATGTGGAACTCACGAAAACAGGAACAGATCAGAAGGAAGAATGGTGTGTTAAATCTGGAACGCTGGAACTCGGGAACGGAAGCAGTCGGCGCGGTATCAAATTATTTTTGGATCGGAATGACCCGGTGATTACATGAATTTGAATTGGCTTCGGGCTCGTTCCAGAGTTCCTGAGTTCCAGATTAATCCCTCCAGAAAATACGGGACCCGAAGGCAGCGGGTTGCAACAGCGGGCCAGTTTCCTTTTCCTGCTCGCATGGCTGTCAAGAAACACTCCTCGCTGGATCGCGTTCTCGGGCGTCTCGATACGCTCGATACCGTCAATTTGACCAACCTCGTGCAAAGGCTCGCGCGGGAACGAGGGCTTTTCGAAAACATCTTCAACACCCTGCAGGAAGGGGTGCTGGTTATCAGCGCCAACGGGGAAATTGAATATGCCAATCATGCGGCTCATCATATTATCGGCCTGCGGGAGGACGAATTAAGCGGCGCGACGCTCTGGCGGCTGGTCCCAGGTCTGCGGCCATCACTGGAAGCGTCCTTGGACGACTCGGCACCAAGCCTCCCGGTCGTGGCGCGCGAGATTGAGCTTTCATATCCGGAACCCCGGACGGTGCGGCTCTATATGGTGCCTTTCCAAGACGAGGGCAGGGGCGCAAAACGGCGATTTGCCGTCATCCTGAGCGATGTGACCCGTGACAAGCAGTCCACAGAGGAGCGCATCGAAAATGAGCGCACATCGTCGATCTTGCTTTTAGCCGCGGGTGTGGCGCACGAGCTGGGCAATCCGCTCAACTCCCTCACCATTCACCTGCAGCTGATCGAGCGGCGCTTAAAAAAGCTCAACGCCTCCAAAACCAAGGAGTCCTCCGCGCTCGATGACTCGATCCGCGTCTGTCAGGACGAAGTGCGACGGCTCGACGGTATCATCACGAATTTTCTCGATGCTCTCCGCCCGCAACCCCCGGATCTCGCCGACACGAATCTGGCCGACGTGCTCGACGACGTGCTGCGCTTTCAGCAGCAGGAAATTCAGGACCGCGAAATCAGCGTGGAGGCTGAAACCCCGGCGGATCTGCCAATCGTAAAGGCGGATCGTAATCAGGTAAAACAGGTGTTTTTCAACCTCCTCAAGAATGCGATGGAGGCCATGCAGCCCGGCGGAATCCTGCGCATTAAAACCCGCGTCGACGATGATAACGTGTATTTGCTTTTCGGTGACACCGGGGCGGGCATCAAGCAGGATGATCTCTTGCGGCTTTTCCAACCTTATCACACCACCAAGCCCGGTGGCCACGGCCTCGGGTTAATGATCGTGCAGCGCATTATGCGCGAACACGGCGGTCAGGTCGGGATTGAGAGCAAGGAGGGCGTGGGCACGCTGGTTACGCTGCAGTTCCCGCAGAAAAACCGCCGTATGCGGATGTTGAAGTAGCCGTGAGCGCGCTTTGCTTAGGAACGGTACTTTATTTTACCGCAGCCTGCGCCGAGAGCGCAGAGAGAAACGGACGGGGATGAAATTGCAGCTGGTTTTTATCGTTCGACCTTTGTGCGCTCCTTGGTTTAACGGGTCTTGTTCAGGGGCGGAGCCTTTGCGATGTTGTTTGTTGCATAACTGTGTCAGAATGTCCCGAGGCTTGACCGGTAACGGTGACCGGACCTGAATACCGCCATGGTTCCGAGCATTCTCATCGTCGATGACGAGAAACACACCCGTGAAGGGCTGAAACAGGCGTTGGAAGACAGTTATGACGTTACCTTGGCGAGCAGCGCCGATGAAGCTTTCAACCTGTTTGACGCCCAGGAATTCGAGGTCGTGCTGACCGATCTGCGCATGCCGGGTAAGTCCGGACTCAAAGTCATCGACAAGGCACTGGCGTTGCCGAACCATCCCGCGGTTCTAATGATGACGGCCTACGGCAGCATCGAGACGGCGGTCGAGGCAATGAAACGCGGTGCGGTGGATTTTCTGACGAAGCCGGTGAATATCGAGCGGCTCGAAATGTTGATCCAGCGCGCGTTGAAATCCAAGACGCTTGAAGTCGAGGTAAAGCAGCTGCACGAACGGCTCGACGACAAATTCAGTTTCAACGGCATCGTAGGTCATTCGCAAAAATTGCAAGACGTGCTTGGCCGGGTGAAACTCGTCGCTCCGTCGAAGGCCACGATTCTGATCGAGGGCGAGTCTGGCACCGGCAAGGAACTGGTTGCACAAGCGATTCACCAGTCCAGCCCGCGGGCCCGTGCACCTTTCATCGCGGTCCATTGTGCGGCACTCTCGGAAAGCCTGCTTGAAAGCGAAATTTTCGGGCACGAACGGGGTTCATTCACGGGAGCGATCGAGCGACGCATCGGTCGGTTTGAATCGGCTGATGGCGGCACGCTTTTCCTCGACGAAATCGGCGAAATCTCCGCGTCCACTCAGGTTAAGCTGCTGCGTTTTTTGGAAACGAAGTCGATCGAGCGCGTGGGCGGTTCGAAGCCTTTGGCGCTCGATGTGCGGTTGGTTGCGGCGACCAACCGCGGTCTTGAGCAGCAGGTACGCGCGGGAAAGTTTCGCGAGGACTTGTTCTTCCGGCTTAATGTCGTGCGCATTGAGATGCCGCCCTTGCGTGAACGCACCGACGACATTCCGCTGCTGCTCGCGCATTTCAACAAATCCTTCAGCGAGGAAAACGGCGTGGAACTGCTTACGATCGAACCAGGCGCCATGCGCTATTTGCAGACCTATCCTTGGCCGGGCAACATCCGCGAGCTGCGCAACTTCATGGAGAACGCCGTCGTGCTGCGCCGCGGGGGCAAATTCACGGAGTTTGATCTCGAACCTAAATTTCGCAGTGAAACGCCCGCTCTGCCTTCGGGGGTAATTCCGGCGGCCGGCTCTCCGGCCAACGAAACTGCGGGACCGATTGCAGGAAGTTCGGGCGGGGATCCTTCACTTCTCGTGGCCGACAGCGAAAAACGCCTTTTGCGCGAGGCGTTGCTCAAGTCACGCGGCAATCGTACGCGCGCGGCCAAACTCATGGGCATCAGCCGCCGCACACTGCACCGGAAGCTTTCGCAATGGCCCGAACTTGACGTGATCGACCGGTGAACTCTCCGCGCTCTATTCAGGAATGGGTGCATTGGTTGGAAATCGGGCCCGGCGCGCACTGGATCAAACGTGCGGCGTTGCTTCTCGGCATCGTTCTCCTGTCACTGCGGGTTGGCTACACGCAGTTTCACGGCCCGATGACGGAAGCGACATTGGCCCAAGCCGTGGTCGGACGTCAGCTGGCGGCCGGCGAGGGGTTCACGACGCCAGTGCGCTATCCCGAGACGCTCGCGACGCTTCGGGTACGTGGCACCCCGCCGGATTTTTCCCGCGCCTGGCCGGAGCTGCATCAGCCTCCGCTTTATTCTGCGCTCATCGGCGCGATGGTCGCAGTTCTGCCGGCACGAGTGAGTCATGCACTGCTGGGAAAAGCGCCGGTTCCGCCCGACGGTTTTGGCGGCGATTATCTTTTGCTCGGGCTTAATATTGCCCTGCTCTGGCTCGCGGCCTGGCTCACCTTTCTGCTCGGACGCCAGCTATTCGGGGGCACAACCGGATTGATCGCCTCGCTAGGGTTGCTGGCGAGTGTTTCGGTCTGGACGCAGACCGTGGCGGTCAATGGCACTCCGTTGATGATGGTGTTACTCCTCGGGCTTTTTAATTCGCTGGCGCGAGGAGAAAGTGGGGCCGCCAGGAAATCGATGGGGCCGTGGATGGCGGTGGCCGGGCTGACTTGCGGGCTGCTGGCGCTGGGCGATTATTCTGCGGGCTTCGTTCTTTTACCATTGCTGGTGTATTTGGGATTTCGGCACAGCGGCAGAACGCGGGTTCTGGCCCTGCTGGCTGTAGCCGCCGGTTTCATTCTGGTGGTGACGCCGTGGGCGGTCCGAAACATCCGCTTGACGGGGAATCCACTGGCGCTCGCTGGGCACTCGATCGCATTAAAGGCCGGTGATCCCACGGCGGAACCCGAGCTGGTGCGTAACACCCTCGCGGTCACCCATCCGATAATAGATCTCAACAAGATCGGGAACAAGGGACTCACGGGTTTGCAGGTGGCGCTGCGCGATCAGCTCTGGTCGGGGGGTCTGCTCTTCTCGGCGCTGTTCGTGGTGGGCCTGCTTTACAATTTTCGTGATTCAACCGTAAGCCGATTACGGCTGGTTTTTCTGGCGGTGCTGCTGGTGCTGGTTGCGGCCCACGCTTTAATTGATTCGGGCGAGAGCGAACGGATGCCGGCTCTTTACGCCGTGCCGCTGATCACAATATTTGGCGCCGGATTTTTTATGGTGCTGGTGGCCAGCAACGACCGTTTTTCGCCTCACGCGGGCTGGCTGGCTCTCGTGCTGCTGGGTGTTCAGGCGCTGCCGCTCCTGCACGACGCGCTGGAGCCGCGGCGTCTTCATTTTAACTATCCGCCTTACTATCCGACGCTCTTCACCGGGATGCGTGAGGATTCAGCGCGCCGCGGCGGCGCGGCCTGGATGGCGGATGTGCCGGCGGGCGCGGCGTGGTACAGCGGGCAGAAGGTGTGGGCGCAACCGGCGCAATTGCGGGATTTCTACGCGATCGGCGTAGATCAACCAATCTATGCTCTCGTGCTGACACCGCACACGTTGGACAAACCGTTCTTTGCCGAACTAGCACGCCCCGGTAATAGTTCTGGTCCTTTAGGCGAATGGCCGCAGGTGTATTCAGGTTTGGTTACAAACCGGTTGCCTTTGAGGTTTCCACTGAACCAAGTTAATAAGTATTCGGACAACCTTTACGTGCTGTTCAACCCGCAGGTCGTGCAGCTACCGGTGAAATGATCGCGGTGCCGAAATTGATTTTCATGAGACTCTTTAGTGTTCATCTTTTGCTCCTCTGTCTGATGGTTGCGCCACGGCTCGGGGCGGTCTACGCGCCAATTCCGGAACTGGAACAGGGCAGGGCGTTGACGGTTTATCTGGCGACCGGTGCTTACTACGATACGAATATTTTCGGCGGCTCGACCCAGGAAATCAGCAGTTATGTTTACGAGTTTAATCCGAGCGTGGTGTTCAATGCCTCGGTCGACGCGAAGACGTTTGTCTCGGCCTCCTACCGGTTGTCGCTCGATTATGTGCCGGACCGGCCGGGCAAGAAAGCCCTCGACAGTCACGAGTTCACGGCGCGGGTTGCGCATACGTTCACGCCTCTGATGGAACTCGATCTAAGCGACACCTACCAGATCGCAAAAAATCCTGAGTCCTTGTTGCCGGGCCTCGCCACGGTGGTGAACACCGACCAGTCGTACCGGCGCAATCAGTTTGACGGCCGTTATGCCGCCGGGCTGACCAAGCGCACAGGCCTAACATTCAAAGCCCGAATCACCCGTTACGACTACGAAAATGCCGGGCTCGGTGACAGCCTTAACCATGACGAATATCTGGCCGGACTTTCCTTGAGTCATGCCGTGCTGCCGGAGTTGCAGACGGTGCTGGAGTACCGTCATTTGATCATCAACTACGACGCGAACGGTGATCGGAAGGACAAGCGCTCGGACTTTCTACTCATTGGTGCCGATCGCGCCATGAACGCGCGGCTTGCACTGACCAGCCGGCTGGGTTTTGAGCATCGCAGCCGGACCGGGGGAGACACCGCCACGCTGCCCTATGCGGAGTTGGGGCTAAAATACGATTACCATCAAGGCTCGTACGTTTCTGCCGGATACGGCTATTCAGTCGAGGAAACGTCCAACATCGACCTGTATAGCGACATGAGTGTGAACCGGTTTTTTGTGAACCTGCAGCAGGTTGTTCTGCCGCGGATCGTGGCCACGGGGTCGCTCACTTGGGAGCCATCCGAATTGCACGGGCGGCCGGGCATACGTAAAAATGTCAACGAGACGAACACGCAGCTCGGTTTCGCGCTTATCTACCGGCCGGGCAAGGTATGGTCGGTTTCGGCCACCTTTGACCACGATCGCATTAACTCCGGCGACCCATCGCGTCAGTTGAAGCGGGACCGCACCGGACTCAACGTAAAGTACGTTTTCTAGACAGCTCCGGTTTTTTTTGGCAGCCGCCGTGGCTTTTGCTTGCAGCGCAGAGGATGGGCACCGCGCAAGGTAATTGCGGCCCTTTTCCGTCGTACAAAGTGCTTGCCGATCCCGACAGACGGAAGTTCCTTAGTCGTGCTTCATGGTTCATACCCACCACGTCGGTAAAGACGGTGCATCGCTCGCCGAATTTTTTTCTCTGCTGCGTCTGCGCAAGGCACTGATTTTTTTGATCCTTGGCCTCGTGCTGACGACGACCTTGGTTGTGACTGCCTTTTTGCCGAAATGGTTCGAATCGACAACGGCCGTGCTCGTCAAAAAACCTGAGGGCGAGGTCAAACTTTTCCAAGCGCAACAGAGCGGTTACTACGACCCATATTTTTTGCAGGATCAGTTCAAAATCATGCAGGAGGCCAACATCCTTCTGCCGGTGATCGAGAAACTTGGCCTCAACGAAAAACTCGCGGCACCCTATGGCGCGCCGGGGCCGTTACCCACCGATATCACCTTAGAATACCTGCGAAAGAAGATGCTCAGCATAGAGACGCCGCGCGGCTCCTCGGTAATCGAGATCACCGTTTCAGCGCAGGATCCCCAACTCGCGGCCGACATCGCCAATGAGATTGCCCGCGTCTATTCCGATGACCGCATCAACCTCGCGACTTCGTCCCAACGCGAGGGACTGGCACAACTTCGCAAGGAACTCGAAGCCCAGGAGCGGACGGTAACCATTCAACGAGACCTTGTGGAAAAACTCCGCAAGGATCTGAACATCTCCGGCGTCGATCTCAACGCCCGTTATAGCGACATCGATATCGAAACCTTGCGCCAGATGCAAAACTCTCTCATCGCACTGAGCGTCGACGCGATTGGCCGCAAGACGCGCTTCGAACGTTTCAAGAGCATTCCAGCCGAAGATCGGGTCGGGCTGGTGAACTCCGAGCTGATCCAGGATCCGAACATCCAAAATCTGCTCCAAGCCTACCTGTTGGCCGATCAGAACGTCACCAAACTACGCCCCCGGCTGGGCGAGGCGCATCCCGACCTGATTTCCGCGGTCGAGAGCCGCGCCAAAATTCGCGAGCAGCTGGATGCACAACTGCGCGGTTACGAAAACGCACTCGAGATGGCCTACAAAGAAGCGGACGCACGGGTAACCGAGTTAAAGTCCCAGCTTGCTCAGGCCAAAGTTGACCAGATTTTGTCGGCCCGCGATCGCATGCGGCCCTTCGAGGAAGCCGCGCAAAAACTCGACGACGAGACACGCCTGGCATCCACCCTGAAAGTTACGTTGCGTCAGCGCGAAATCGATTTCCAGGTGCCAAAGCGGACGATCGAAATCCTCAACCAAGCCGAACCAGCTCGTCGTCCTTCGAAGCCGAGTTGGAAGCTCAACCTGCTTTTCGCCACCTTGTTTGGCACGGTGCTGGGCGTCGGTACTGCCGTATTGTTGGAGTATTTTGATACGAGTTTCCGCAACGTCGCCGAGGTCGAAAATCGCATCCAGCGTCCGGTCCTTGGCGTAATTCCGTTCAAGGAAGATCCGCTCAAACGCGAAGCGCCAGCCGACGAAGATCCCGCCGATCTGGAGCCATTCCGGGTTCTACATACCAACATCAATCTCGCGCTAAAGACCAACGATCGTGGACGCAGTCTGGTGATGCTTTCGGCGGGTCCGGGCGAAGGGAAATCCACGACCCTGTTGCGGCTGGTACGCGCAATGGCAGCGGCGGGTGAGCGCGTTTTGTTTATCGACGCCGATCTGCGCCGCCCCATGCAGCACCAGCTGGCTGGTCTGCGCAAAGAACCGGGGCTCGCTGACCTGCTGCAAAACAAAGCTGACCTAAAAGCCGTCACCCAGTGCGCAGTCGCACCCAATCTCGATTTTATCCCTTCGGGTGCCTGCAATGGTTTTACCCTGAGCCTGCTCTACGTGGAGCGCCTGAAAACCTTGCTCAAGGAACTGCGCGGGCGCTACGACCGTATCGTGTTTGACGCGCCTCCGGTCATTGGGGTGAGTGACGCCTCGGTGCTCGCCAGCGTGGTGGATGACACGGTGCTGCTCATTCAACACCGGCGTAATCCGCAGAGCATGGTGTTGCGCGCCCAGCAGATCATCGAAAGTCTCAACAACAAACATATCGTTGGCGTGGTGCTTAATCGCGTGCCGCAAAATTCCGGCGAGGATTACGGCTATTATACGCGCAATTATTCCTATTACAGCACTCGTCCGAGCCGCTCCGACCGGCGTCGCTCCTCGAGTGAGAGTCGCGAGTCGCGGGAGGAGCGAATTGCGTACGCCGAGCGCAACGGCGGCAGTCGTCCACCTTTGCAAAAATAGCTATTGACGGATGCTAGCCGGTTCTTACTTCTCTTGCCCTTCGCTCAAGCGGGCGTAGCTCAGTTGGTAGAGCACTACCTTGCCAAGGTAGACGTCGAGAGTTCGAGTCTCTTCGCCCGCTCCATTTTGGGAAAGCGTCTCAGGAAGTCCTGAGGCGCTTTTTTGTGCCTAGATGCGACAGAATCAATGAGTTGCGCGAGCACGTTGGTTTGTCAGGATGCGTCAGCTTGCGCCGCTGTCTGACCAGAAACGGCCCCAGTTTGTGCGGTCAGGTTCGGTACTGAAAGCGATGGCAGACTATCGATTGCGGGTTTGGCGGGAAGGTGAGAGGAATCTGTGTAAACCCACTCGGTCAGTTTACTCTCGCTATGACGCATCAGCTCCATCCAAACGCGCAGAGGAGCGCCCGCAACCGCGAGCATATTATCAAGAGTGATTCAGCATGCTGCTTATAACACTCTATCCTTTCTGCGACAACTGGCGTAATTCCTTGAGTTCCGTGGTGCGCTTTTCCCTGAACTGGCGCTGGCGTTCGGCATTCGCTCGGCGTTTTTCATCCGCTGGCTTGCGGGGACGTCCTGCGCGCAGGGAAAGCGGCAAATCGATTGACGGCGTATAGATATTGCGGCGTTTGAAGGCTAGCGGGGCATGGGTAAGCGCAAGCGCGCGCAGTCTAGGGCTCTCGTTCTTATCGTTAAAGGATGGTTCGGCAAGAATGCGCGAAGGGGCAAAAACCCAGTTTGGCGGTTGGATGCCCGCTTTAACCGCCAGGTGTTCGGCGTAGGCGGCGAGCCAGGCGTCGGCGACTTCACCTTGAGCGAATTTGCGGCTTAAGCGCGGCGGTTCCTCGACGACCGCAACGGCGGCGAGGGGACGTGACGAAACAAGCCGCAGTTCGTGGAGCCAGTCGCGCAGATGCCGTCCGAAGTCAGCGAGTGACTCCGATTGTTCGGCCACGGCCTTAAGAGTTGATGGACGTTGGTTCATTTTGACCGTTTGAGCGCTGAAGCGACAACTTCCTTGGCCGCTTCCGAGAGCGCGTCGTGAGGGAAGAATTTGTCGTGGATGGCTTCGGCGGCTTCTACCGATTTGAGGTTCATCTTTGTGACTAGAAAACGGATGTCGGCGTAGTCGCCGACGTAGCCCGGGAGAGGAGGGCGGCAGGCGCGAAGTTTCATCGCCAGCAGATATTGCGCGGTCGGAACACTGATCTGCAGTCCCTCACCGAATTCATCGCCGGCTAATTCACGCTTAGATTCTTTCTCTGCGAGAAACTGCTTCACGTTATCGTTCAACCAGTCTTCCGGCAGATTGAGTTCCGCCGCGACTTTTTTTGCCAGCTTTTGTGCGACGGCAGCGGGTCGGACCAGCGCATCGACATCCTTGGTCGCATCGCGTGAACCGTAAACCAGCGTAAAGACGGCACCACCGTAGAGGGAAACTTCCAGCATGACGCCTTCCTCGCGAGCAAGTGCGCCCAAGCGCCGCAGTGCTTGAGTGATTCGCACTCGATCTAAAGCTTCGTATGGCATGATAAAACGTTACGTAACGGTTTATCAGTTGGCAAGTGCTGAATGCGCACGGCCTGCATTCGTGATGCGACGCTCTATGTCACTTCACGACGCCAGTGACCGAGGAAGCATCCGGGGCTTTGGCATCGAAGGGGATTGAGAGGGAACTGTCTATTTAACCAAGCCAGTCCGATGCGCCCCTCCGTCCTAGCGCTGTTGTCCGTGCGTTTGGCTTGTTTTTATAGCGGCATGCGCGGCGCGGACCCGACGGTCAATGAAAGGATTCGGTAGCACGTAGAACCCCGGCACGAGAGCCACCAGGAAAAGGCTTGCCTCCCTGAATTGCCAAGCGAGCAGGCCCGCCAGAAGATAAACGCCGACGGGGGCCAGGTGGATAACGTAGACGAATTTGACGAAATCCGGCGGGATACGATTGCTGACCAGCCGATGTCCTTTTGTTGCATGAAACCAGACTGCTGCCCCGAGAAGATTGGCCAGGGATAAAGTTGCTACGTAGATGCACAGCGACCCGGTGTCTGCGTGAGTACTGCTCAGCAGCGCGGCTGGATAAGGAATGAAGGCAACAACGAGCAGCAGCAGCAAATTCAGCCAGAGGAATAACCGGTCGGTGTGCTCCACGAAGTGAAGCATGTTGTGATGCGATACCCAGTAAAGTCCGACCAGGATAAAACTGAGCGCATAAATGAGAATCTTTGGGCCTGCGTGTACGAACATTGCCCATCCGGTACCGCCGGGCAAATCGGGCCGGATATCCAGTACGAGCAGGGTTATAACGATCGCAAAAACGCCGTCGCTGAAGGCCTCAAGCCGAGTTTTGTTCATAGGTGGTGATTTGGGTGTCCCGAGTGGTACATTTTGCACCTGCGATCCGACATTGAAATGCGTAAGAGTGGTGCAGTTAGCGAGGTCAGCTCACGACCACAAGCGGTTGCGGGAAGATACGAATACCGGCATAATCGCTGTTCTGCGTCTGCATCACTTCACCTGCCTTTGAATAAGGCCGAGCCATGAAGCTGCTTCGGCCAAAAGTATTGTTACGCATTTATCGTGATCCTCCTGCTACCGACAAAACTGGCAAGTGTGGACGGTCGCCATAGGACAACGACAATGAGAGCGAACACAATGATGATTGAGTAGGCGACTGAACCGTGGCCGAGCTCATATCCGCTTCGCCCACCGGGGTAACCCGTTCTGGCGGTGTTGCCGATTGCATGCATCAAAATGACTGCGAAGACCGATGCACCAGCATTGTTGTAGATCCAAATATTTAGAATACGGATCGCGACAGTAACGCATAGCCCCCAAAATATGAGCTCGGTTGGTTGCCCTATGGCGATCATCGAAGGCAGATGCCAAAGAGCCCAAAGTGGACCCATCACGAGCGCCGCACTGAGTGCAGTCATGCGCTTCTGGAGTGCGTCAGTTGCATACGCGGAGTAACCGAGTTCCTCAGCAATGGCCGCTGCCAAGAAGAGAAAGAAGATGCCGGCGAGTCCGGGTGAAAAAGCCCAATCGGTTGCCACGGGGTAGCCGAGCACTCGCATAGCGAAATACGTGACCAGATAAAGCAAGGGAAAGACAAGGATTGCTGTGACGAGCCAACGCTTATTTTTGATACGGCGGTAATCGAAGATCCGACGAAATAGTTCGTGTACTCCGCTCGCGCCGGCCTCGCGATATCGCAGGATTGCAGCGGCGATGGTTGGTGTGAGTACTGCGCCAATGTCGGTTACTGGAAGATTGTCGGGAAGTCCCGAATTCTTTATCCGTGTGCTTAGAATCCAGAAGGGAGCGCTAAGCCCATAGACAAGGGCAAAAAATAGCCAGGGATGGTCTAGTGCTTTGCTCTTCATGGACGACTGAGATATGAACTCGATCAACAGCTGGACCCCACCAACCACTCAGCGTTCAGTGAAGGCCCGCGTGTTCTTTAGCTCAGGCGGTTGGATTGGCCACGGGTTGGAGTCAAAGTTCATTTAAGAATTCTTGAACAGTATCTTCGAAGCCATCGGGATTGTCTAGATGGACAACGTGGCCGCCCTCAAGCGTCTGAAGGCGGGTATTGGGCCGACGCTTTGCTATTTCCTCCAAATGCGCTTGTGTCGTCAGCCTGCTATCCTTTCCGCGAATTAAGAGACATGGGCAACGGGTCGCCGACCAGTCATCGGTGTGATCGCCGTTAAGGTGAAGTTGCGAGACAAGCATTTCTTGTGGATCGAACGCTAGCCGCCAACCTTCTTCGGTTTGCCGGAAAGAATCCAGTATGTACGGCAACAAGCGCGGACCGATACGCTCGGCTAGAGCTTCACGACTTGGGAAAACACCACGCCATGCCAAGCAGAACGAGGCATCGGCATCGACTACAGTTCCTATATCTTCAATGATGAGGGATCTGACCCGTTTGGGCTGTCGCGCGGCGTACTGATAGGCGTTTACACCTCCGAGTGAATTGCCAAGCAAAACAGCTTCTTCGATTTGCAGATGGTCGAACAACTTTCCGATATCTCCAATATAATCTTCCCGTGTATAACTCTTCGCATGGTCAGAATATCCATGTCCCCGTTGATCGAGTGCGATAACGCGCCACATGGGTGATAATGTACGCGCAAGGTGGGAGAAGGTGATAGACTCCATCCAGTGACCATGGAGAGCGATCAATGGCTGCCCGTCTCCGCCTGTATCCGCATAGTGAAAAGTCAGGTCGTCGTTCTTAAATATCCGGTCAGGACGAAATGTTAAATATGACATGATGTTTATCTACTACTTCGTGCCACGAGCGCCTGGTACGGAGGAGAGAAATTCCCGAGGCTCTCTTTTCCGGTAATTGCTTCTTGAATCGGGTTCATATGTTTTTCTCGGCCTTCAAAAAGTTGGCGTAGTCGGTAAGCGTATCCAGGTCGCACAATCCGTCAGCGGCCATGGTCGCGACTTCGCCAGCATAAGTTTGAAACAAGGAGCGGGCGCCCCGATCACCGCGTAGACCTAACAGGGAGCCAAAATGCCGTGCCGCGAAGAAAGCTGGAGGCTGCAAATATCCACGGTACTGCGATGCGACGATTGTTCGGCCCGTTTGGCGATGGGTTTCAAGTAACCGGGCGACGTGCACGGCTGAAAACTTAGGCTGGTCGCCCAGCGCTAGGATGACGCCATTAGCGGTTGGTGATAGTTTTGCTAGCGCTCCGATGCCGACTCGTACGGATGAACCCATTCCTTCGGTCCACCCCTCGTTGACAACCACCTGAACCGGCAGCTCGTCCAGGCACGATCGAATCCGGGCGGCATTCGCGCCCAGCACCACGATAGTCGGATGGGCGGTCGAGCTCAGCGCGGTTTCGGCCACGTGTCGTAACAGCGGCTTATTGCCGATTGGCAGCAGTTGCTTGGGGCGTCCCATGCGCGAGGAGCCTCCCGCCGCGAGCAAGACGAGTGCACACGAAAAATTTTCAGCCATGGATGGGCAGCGAGCGATCTCGCAGATGAATGGGGGTGCGCCCGGTGAGGCGACACTGAATTTCAGCCAAAATGGAAAGTGCCACGGCTTCGGGTGTCGAACCGCCTAAATCAAGTCCAACCGGTGCATACAATTTTTGCAGAGCGTTCGTCGACAATGCTGGTTGGTCGTCTTGCAGGTGGGCGAGGAGCCGGCTTGTGCGCTGACGCGATCCGACAACGCCGAGGTACGCGAGAGGCACGGGCAGCAGGACGGAAAGTAATTTTAAGTCCTCCATAAAACGATGTGTCATTACAACGACGAAGGTCTCCGCATTGAACGAAAGTTGGTCAGCAAGGCCTTCCGGTGGTGTGACCACGATCGCGTCTGCCTCAGGGAATCGGTCACGGGCGCAATAGGCCCTGCGTGAATCTACGACGGTTACATGCCAGCCGACCAGCTTGGCTAACTTCACCAAGGGCAGCGCATCGTCGCCTGCCCCAAATAATGTCAGGGCAGGGGACGGCATGATGACTTGCTCAAAATTCTTTTGAAGCGCTGACGAGGAGGAGACTTCATCGATGAAGCTCGTTCCCATGAGGGCGGACGCTCCAAAGCTGACCCGCAGGGCCGAGGGTAGACGATTTCGCAAGTTTTCAGCGAGCACTGACAGCCATCGCGGCCGTTCAACTGGTATGCTTTCAAGGACGATCTGGACGACACCGCTACAACCGAGTCCCATTCCCCAAATGAGATCATTCTCGCTGGAGGTATCGTAGGTGATGAGCTGTGATTCCCCTGATTGTAACACCTGCTCCGCGCGAAGTATCACGTCGTCTTCCAGGCAGCCGCCGCTGATCGATCCGAATCTCCGGCCATCGGCGAAAAGAACAAGACGCGCCCCGGGCCTTCGGTAAGACGAACCTTCCACTGCAACCAAAGTTGCCAGCACCGCCGGAATATCATTTCGGTCGGTCAGGAGAGTAACGATTTTTTCGATTTCACTCATGGAACGGATTTGTCGGCCTATGCCTTCAGGATCCTATTTGGCTTTCGGCCTTCTCCCGATGCAGCGACGAGACACCATTTTTTTTAAATGCATTGAAGTGTTGAAACCGCTACGGACGGTTATCGCTTTACGCCGAAAGCTCGGCGTCACCCGTCGGGTCACGCGTGCCAGATTTCGGTGAGGTCTTTCGCTTCAGCGAGCAGGCTCGCTTGCCTCAGTTTTTCCATAGCATTTGCATGATTGGCTTCTGACAAGGAACCGCATGCATCGGCCACGGTTACGGTGAGAAAACCCAAGTCGGCGGCATGTGATACCGTCGGCTCAATGCCAATTTCGGCCACGCAGCCGCAAATTACCGCGGTAACTATGCCCAGGTCGCGCAAACAAAATTCCACCGGAGTACCAACAAAGAACGACATGCCCAGCTTGTCGCAAATGATGTCATCGGCGCCCGGCAATAGCTCGGGCACCAGTTGGTACTCCGCCGAACCTTGCAAGAGATGGGGTCTGAGGTTCCGCGCCTGGCTGGCCCGTTGAAAACGCATCGCCGATCGCAGCTGAGCGAGGCCGGCATGCTTTAACGGAAGCGAATAGTGTCGGCTGAAAAATACGGGTATGCCCACGCGGTGAGCGGCATCGACGAGCGAAACAACGGCGGCGGTTACGCGATCTC
>Ga0302322_100000874_pt1 | contig 23747 bp, 16 predicted proteins | sample Fen_T0_2_FD_203757 | JGI IMG/M metagenome (GOLD analysis project Ga0302322, IMG submission 203757) | Peat permafrost microbial communities from Stordalen Mire near Abisko, Sweden - Fen_T0_2 | ecosystem: Environmental > Terrestrial > Soil > Wetlands > Permafrost | place: Sweden: Abisko...
GACGAGCGCGCCTAGAACTGTTTCCGCATCGTGCCGAACCCCAGCCTCGGTGGGGTTGGAGACGGTTAAGTCGAAAATCTGCTCACCAGAGGAGCGGACTTCCTTCAACACTCGAGTCAGATCGTTTGTGGCCAGATGCCAGTTGGTGCGATGCGAGAACATTGTTCTATACCCAGCAACAGCTTAAATCACATCAAGTTCAACACAGCACAAGACTAACGCATGAGCGATTGGATTCTTTCGATGGCTGAAGCACAAACGGTTTCTGCTCTACACTGGAGCGCGTTCTTCTGCCGGAACGATGAGGGTTGGTGATTGAGAATCGCTGTGCATTTTTTCGATAATATTTCTATACCCGGTATTGATGGATGAAGCCTGTCACCAGACAATCGCGTCCCCTCCATGTCACCATCCTCGGCTGCTTGCTGGCAGCGGCGGGAATTGTTGGATTCGTCTATCACGTTCGGGAGTTCCAGCAACTCCACCCTTTTCCCGTCGAGCTTCTCTGGGTTTGCATCTTGCGGGTGGTAGCCGTGCTTGCTGGACTGGCAATACTCCAAGGCCGAAATTGGGGACGGTGGGTTGCGGTAATTTGGCTGGCCTATCACGTAGTGCTCAGCGCGCTGCATTCGCGTGAGCAACTGGCCGCTCATGCCGTGCTGCTGGTGCTGATTGCTTACGGCCTGTTTCGGACGGACGCATCCAACTTCTTCAGCGGCCGAATTGAACCCAACGGCAAAGAACCCAGCGAAGATCGGTTGCAAGGCTAGGAGTACATCGGTACGCGCGTGTCTGAAAATTCTACGGCTTCAAATAGAAGCCCAACTGTTCCGGAGGCGGCAAAGTCTTCGTCGTCCAGTACTGCCGCTGCGCATCTTGGCCAGCAACGATCTTCGATTGAATTTCCTGCGCCAGGTTGTCATAGCGGACCAGGACGTTTTCCAGCCAGTACGGGTGATTCTCGCGCGCCCACGCTTGCATGTATGGTTTGCGCAGTTGCGTGATCGAGTCGCGCAGGGTTTCCAGACGTCCGTTGATGTCCACCAATTCGTCCAGGTCATGCTGCACGCGGCTGGAGTCCGTCTGGTTCTGATAAGCGTCCCAGTAGAAGCCATTGATCTCCGATGTGAGTTGGAGTTTCAACCCGAGCGTGTCCAGTCTCCACGCCGCAAAAAGCATGTCATCGAGCGTTTCGCGATGGACCCTCGCCTTGCTTTGATCGCGTTTCAAAGATTCGATCGCATGTTCAGCGCTTAGCCGCAACTCGTGCGTGGCAGGTAATGCCTTAACAGCCGTGTTTGCTCCGCCGCTGGAAAAGGGATCGGACCAGAAAAGCTCATTGCTGGCGTCATCCAGTTTCACAGCGGCGAGAAGGCCGTGCGGGCGATTCAGGTTGTCGAGTGCGGCGGCAAATGTGGAGTCATCGTTGCGGTAAAAGGCCCAGTCGTAACTCTTCTTGAACTCTTCAATACTCGACTCGCCCGGCTGCCAAGCCACTGCAGCGCCAAACACGAGGCCGGGCCATGTCATATCCGTGAGCGTTTCACCGTCGTCGTGCCAAATGGTGTTCAACATGCCAATGGCCTGATGCTTCTGTCCGTCGCGAACGAAGTTCCGAATGTTGATGTAGGCGGAGTCGAGATCGGGCCAGATCTTTCCCCAGTTCCCTGTACCGGGAGCTACAACTACGCGGAGGCCAGCATCTGTATAGGGAGTAATGATGTTTTCAAATGTCGGCTTGGGATCGTATTCCCAGGGAACCGCGATCATTTCTTTGGGAAGAATACTTAACAACTCCGGATACTTTACGGCGATGTCGCCCCAGAACATGAGTTGCTTGTTATAGGGCTTCATGATCTCAAAGACTTTTTGGAGATGTTCGAGATAGACGCGACCCAACCCTTCCTGGTCAGCCAGGGCCTTAGTTTTTCCCAAACCTAGCTCGAAGGTTTCGTCGGAGCCGATATGGAAGAACGGCCCGGGAAATTGGGGAACAACTTCGCCGTAGACCTGCCGGATGAAGTCATACGTGTTTGGATTGGTCGGCGTAAGGACGTGGCCGTGCGGCGTTTCCGCGATGTCGGAATAGACTTCGAATTTCAGAAACTGCTGGAGGTGTCCAAAGGCTTGCTGCTCGGGCAGGAGCGTGATGAAGTACTTGTTGGCGTAGGCGGCAAGTTCCTTGATGTCGGCTGGAGTAAGCGCAGCATCCTTGGGGGCGACGAGTGGCTGCTTTTCGAAATCAAAGATGTTCTCCATATTGAAACCGAGGAGATTGATCTTGTATTCGGCGAGCGTCCGAATCTGGTACTTCAAGTACTCAAGCGTAGGAATCGGACCGCGGCTGATGTCGTCGCTCACGCCGCGCCACTGCATACTGGGCCAATCGCGAATGGTGAGCGAAGGGATTGCAAGCGACTTCCCTGCTGAACCTTCTGTGCGCATTAACTGGCGCAGAGTTTGGACGCCGTAGAACAAACCTTGCGGGGAGCGGCCTGCGACCAGCACTCCAGCCTCGCTCGCTCGGATGACGTAACCTTGCGTCGCAAGGTCGCCGGTACCGAGGTCGTCCGTATTCAATCCCTGCGAATCGAGGTAGGCGCGCAAGCCGCGATCGGTGATGCGTCCGAGAGAGATGTGGCCGGAGGTCTTGGGTGCGGACGTAGCCGTGAAGATGGCTAGCTTTAGACCGGTGCGATCCTGAATTTCCTGCTGCAAGGTTTCGGCGGCAAGGCGGTCTTCGGCATCGCTGATGAGAATGGTGGTCGAGGCCTTGATGACCAGCTTGCCTTCGGCGAAGCGGACTTCTTTCGGTGCGGGCAAGATCTTGAGGCGAGCGGCATCTCCGGACTGAGCCTGGGCGAAGAGCGATAGGCAAGAAATGCAGGCGAAAATCCATTTAATAGTTTTCATAAAGATCGGTGACCGTGAGAGTAGCAGGTATCGCTGCGGGATCACAAGGATCGCAGGCGTGCGGTGGCTCGGTCTCACCAAGCCACGCAGAAAGACCGCGAACCACGAAGGAGCACGAAGCCTCCTCCCGCAGACTATCCTTTTTAGACCTTCAGGGTCCGCATTGGGCGCGCACCTCTAAACATCAATGCCTACGCTTTGGCAAGTTCCTTTGGCCTTATCTACGGTTACCCCAGGCGAACCCCTAACACCTTCAAGCTTAAGAATTTAAGCGAAATTGCCGATCTTCCCGGTAGTGCAGCGTACATTGATCGCGCGGGGAGTGCTTTGTCTGTTCCTGGCGTCGGGAATTCTCCGCGCCCAGGAGTACAGCTTCCGCTCGTTCGGAACCGCAGAAGGACTCAATAATCTCGCGGTGCGGCAGGTTTACCAGGATCGAGTCGGGTTCATCTGGGTGAGCACGGAAAACGGAATCTATCGCTACGACGGAGACCGTTTTGAGGCGTTTGGACCGGCGCAGGGGATTCCCGTCACCTCGGGCGCCGCTTTTGGCGATGCTCCGGACGGGACACTTCTGGTCGGCGCAAATGTAGGCCTCTACCATCTGCGCGGCAATCGGTTCGAAAAGCTCGGCTACTCATTTAAGACGATCAGTTGGGCACAAGGGATCCAGTCCGATGGCAAAGGACACACTTTCCTGGGAACGAATGCAGGCTTGGTGCGGCTCGATTCCGATCCGGATCACAATGGATTCACGGATCACCTGATAGGGCAAGTAGCAGGAACCTCCGGCCCAGAGGTTGATGGCGTTCTGGTGGATGGGGACACACTCTGGTACGGATGCGGTAAGGAACTGTGTCGAAAAGATGAGGATGGAACGCGAGTCTTCGGACGCGAGAGCGGCCTTCCGGAACGCGCCCTGCTAGCCATCCGAAAAGATGGCGCCGGCAACCTATGGGTACGGTCAAGGTTGGCAGGCATTTTCGTGATGCCGACGGGGCAAGGCAAGTTCCGCCGACCGGATGCTCCCGTAGCCGCGGGCGCGATGCTGGGCGTTCCAAACATCGATGCCGACGGAAAAATCATGCTGCCGTCGCCTGCGGGGCTGCTGATTCGGGATGAAAAAGGCTGGCAGAAGATCGATCAGTCCGTTGGACTTCGAGGCGCCGTCTATGCCGTCTACGAAGACCGGCAACACTCACTTTGGGTTGGCCTGGCCGGCAGAGGCCTAGCACAGTGGCGCGGCTATCAGGAGTGGGTCAGTTACTCGACCGTAAGTGGGCTGGCAAGCGACATCGTTTACGAGATTCTGCCGCAACCCGATGGAACGATCTGGGTGGGCACTGAGGGCGGACTGATTCGCGGCCAGAGGAACCCGTCCGGTATCCACTGGGAGAAGGTCGCGGGATTGAACGGTATGCCCGTACACAGCGTTCGCCAGGCTCACGACGGGAGTTTATGGATTGGGACCGAAGCACACGGGGCAGCGCATTTCTATCCGCAGAGCGGAAAGGTGGAGTGGTTCGGCGAAGCGCGAGGCCTGTCGGGAAAAGAAGCGTATACCCTGCGCTTTGATCACCGTCAACGACTCTGGGTTGCAACAGAGGTGGGCCTGTTCATGGCCGCCGCTCCGTATGAGAAGTTTTCGCGAGTGACCGAGTTGCCGTCCGTACGGTTCTGGGCCATCACTGAGGGCACGGACGACACCCTGTGGGTTGGGGGCGCCGAGGGTTTGTTTGAATACTCCGAAGGACACTGGAAGAACTTCTCGGACACCGCCGGTCTGAGTAACAAGGAAGTGTTGACACTGGGAGCGGGGGCCGACGGAGCGATCTGGGTCGGCTATCGCTTTGGCGGGGGCATTGACCGTGTCCATTTGCAATCGGGCTCCCTGAAAGTGGAAAAAGGAATCCAGAGACCGGGCACCGATGGGCTGCTGTATTTTCTGGAACGCGATGCGTTGGGAAGGCTGTGGGCGGGAACGGAGCGCGGCGTGGACGTGTGGGACGGCATTCGCTGGAGCCATTACGAGATGAGTGACGGCCTGGCGTGGAATGACTGCAACCTGAACGCATTCGCCGAAGAGCCCGATGGGACGGTCTGGATCGGTACCAGCGGCGGGCTTTCGCGGTTCAAGCCGCGGCCGCGCCGTTCGCTGGATGCGCGGCTGAAGGTGGTGTTCACCAAACTCGTGATGGGACGGAAGGACGTCTCCGGGCAAACAAATCCATCCTCTGATATCCATGGCAACTCGCTGATCGCAAGATATTCGGCCCTCAATGTTCCAGGGGAAAATGGGACTTTATTTCGCTACCGGCTGACCGGGGCAAATTCCAGTTGGACAGAGACAACGCAAAGAGAACTCCAGTTTGCAGAACTCTCACCCGGGTCCTATCGCCTGGAAGTAGAAGCGCAAGACGCGGACGGGGTGTGGAACGGAGAGAAAGCCGAGTTCGCTTTCAGAATTCTCACGCCGTGGTATTCGGCGTGGTGGTTCTTGGCCCTCTGCGGTATCACGCCGCTATTCGTGGTGGTGGGGGTGGTTCGCCTTCGCATGTTGAGCGCGCAAAGAAGAGAGCGAGAGCTGCAACAACTGAAGGTAGCGCATGATGAGATCAGGAGCCTCGCGTTCTATGATCCATTGACTGGCTTGCCCAACCGTCGCCTCTTGTTGGATCGACTCCAACAGACTCTTGCCGCCAGCGCTCGAAGCAGTCGCAAACGAGCGCTGTTGTTCGTCGACCTTGACGATTTCAAGACGTTAAACGACACGTTGGGCCACCACATCGGCGACCTTCTGCTTCAGGAAGTTGCCCGTCGCATCACTTCCCGCATTCGCGAAACAGATACGCTGGCACGGCTTGGAGGAGATGAGTTCGTCGTGTTGCTACAGGATTTGAGCGAGACCGTAGAGGACGCAGCCGCGCAGGCAAAGATGATTGCTGAGAAAATTCTCGATACTGTGAATCAGACCTATATGCTGTCTGGCCGTGAGTGCCGGAGCAGTTCGAGCATTGGAATCACGATTTTCGGAGCCCCCGGCGACAATACCAACGAGGTTCTACAACAGGCTGACATTGCGATGTACCAGGCAAAGTCGGCGGGCCGGAACACGCTGCGTTTCTTCGCCCCGGCTCTACAGGCTGCAGTCAACGCCCGTGCCGCACTGGAAGAGGATCTTCGCGAGGCTGTGCGGACCAATAACTTCCTGCTTTACTACCAGCCCCAGATAGATCGCGGGATTCTGACCGGCGCCGAGGCACTGGTGCGGTGGCAGCATCCCAAGCGTGGATTCATGTCGCCAGCGGACTTCATTCCTTTAGCAGAGGAAACTGGCTTGATCCTACCTTTGGGTGAGTGGGTTCTGGAAACCGCATGCAAACAGATTGCGGCGTGGGCGAAACATTCGGGAACTGCGCGTATCACGATCGCGGTAAATATCAGTGCCCGGCAGTTGCTGAGCGACGACTTCGCGGAAGACGTGCTGAAGATCCTGGCGCGCACGGGAGCTTGCCCGAGAAATCTCAAACTGGAGCTCACCGAAAGCATGTTCGTGGACAACGTCGAGGACGTGATCTCTAAAATGACGCAACTCAAGTCTCATGGGCTGAGCTTCTCGCTTGACGATTTCGGCACGGGCTATTCCTCCTTGGCCTACTTGAGGCGTCTGCCGCTGGATCAATTGAAGATTGACCAGGAGTTCGTGCGCGACATTCTGGTGGACAGTAGCAGCAGCGCCATCGCGCAAAGCATCATCTCGCTGAGCAAGGCGATGGGATTGTCCGTGATCGCTGAGGGTGTGGAAACAGAAGGACAGTGCGAATTTCTGGCAGGCCTTGGCTGTCACGCGTACCAAGGGTATCTGTTCAGCGGCCCCGTGCCGGTGGAAGAATTTGAACGACTGCTACATCGAGTGGCCAAGAGAGCAACCGCCGGGTCGGAGTAAGCCGAATCCCGCTATTTGGCGAATGCTTCCTTGTTGACCACGTAGGGCATCTTCGTAATGTCGCCGCCGTAGTTCCCTTCTAGAACATCAAGCATGCCCTGCACGCAGCGTCCCGCCATACCTTTGTCAGGATCGGAGGACAGGCGTGTGATGCGGGCAGCGCTGGCAAAGTGCGGCAGCAAACGGCAGCGATCGGCGATGGCAGGATCCCGCAATGGGGAGTCGGCGGGCAGCGGTTCTTTCTCGTAAACATCGAGTGCGGCGCCAGCAATCCAGTTCTCGCGCAGGGCTTTCGCGAGAGCCTGCTCATCCACCACGGGGCCACGTGAAGTGTTTACAACCATCGCGTTGGGCTTCATCATGCGGAGCGTGGTTTCGTTGATCAGGTGATAGGTCGGAGTTTTGCTCTCCCCTTCGCGCAGCAGGGGCACGTGGAGACTTATGAAATCGGCGCCGCTCAGTGCTTCTTGCAAAGTGACGTAACGGATGGTGGTTTTCTCGTGACTGATGCCGCGTTCAAACCGCAGGTCCTTCATCTCCTGGATGGCGTGGATGTAATCACGGTTTTCGTAGGCTGGGTCGAAACACAGGATGTTCATGTCGAAGCCGGTGCACTTCTTAATCATGGCTAGACCGATTCGCCCGGTGCCGATGATGGCGACAGTTTTGCCGGTGACTTCGTCGCCCAGGAATGGCAGGTAGGGGTGCCAGTAGCCCCACTGGTTCTCTCGCGTGAGATGCTCCGCCGACCAGAGTCTGCGAGCCAAGGCGCCCATCAGGAAGAAGGCGAATTCGGCAGTGGCCTCAGTGAGGACGTCAGCCGTATGTGTGAACGGCACTTTGAAGCGGTTAGCGTCCGCGCGATTGATGTTGTCGAATCCAACCGCGATCTGCGCGACTACTTTGAGCGTGCCAGCTCCGGCCGCGAATACCTCGGCATCGATTGGATCTCGCAAGGTGGTGATCAGGGCGTCAACGCCGGACTTCGCTTTTTCGATGATCAGGCCCTTCGGCGGCGCCTCCGGCTTGGGATAGACCTCAACTTCATATCCCTTGTTACGGACAATGTTGAGGGCGTCTCCGATATCGCAGGTGGCAAAAACGCGAATTCTTTGGCTCATAGGCCGAAACAGTGTAGCGCAGCCGGAGCGTGAAGGATTGTTCGCTTCGTGAAGGGAGTCTTATCAGTTACAGGGCTGCTGTACCGGAGTTTTACTGTGGGTTATCCGTCCGCGGGGTGGTCGCACTTGCTGCCGCATGGGCGTGATGACGCACGTCGGCTCCCAGCACCCAGAAAATCACGTCCTCGGAAATATTCGTGGCGTGGTCAGCGACACGTTCCAAGTTGCGGGCAACGAGTAGCGCATCTAGTGCCTGTTGAGTGACTTCCGGCTTTTCGTTCATGGTTCGCACGAGCACGATGAAGGCTTCGTCGCGCATGCGATCTACCACATGATCCATCTCCAGCACCGCCTGTGCCAGTTCTGCTTTACCTTCCACGAACGACTCGAGGGCTCGGCGTACCATGGCGCTGGTGGCGGTGGCCATGCGCGGAATATCTACCGGCAATTCGACAGCCGGAAGTTCAATGAGATCCATGACACGCTCGGCGATGTTGACTGCCTGATCGCCTACGCGTTCGAGGTCGGCATTGATCTTGGTGACGGCGAGGATGAAGCGGAGGTCCACAGCGGCCGGTTGTTGCGTAGCAAGGATGTCGAAGGCGAGCTCGTCGATTTCGCGCTCGGCAGCATTGATCAAGCTCTCGTTTTCCAGGACAAGCTGGCAGCGCGTGAGATCGCGCTCCGTGTAGGCCTGGCAAGCGCGGTCCACCGCCAGTTCCGCTAGTCCACCCATGCGGAGCAACTTTTCACGAAGATCTTCCATCTGCTGCTGAAAACGCGTGCGCATTATCCGAACCTGCCTGTGACATAGTCTTCCGTCCGCTTGTCAGACGGGTTGGTAAACACCTTCTCTGTTTTATCAAATTCGATCATCTTGCCGAGAAGGAAAAAGCCGGTAAACTCGGCGACCCGTGCCGCTTGTTGCATGTTGTGGGTCACAATAACGATCGTGTACTGCTCTTTTAGCTGGAAGATGAGTTCTTCGATTTTGCCAGTAGAAATTGGATCAAGGGCTGAGCAGGGCTCGTCCATGAGAAGTACTTCGGGTTGAACGGCAAGCGCTCGGGCGATACAGAGACGCTGCTGTTGACCACCGGAAAGGCTGGCACCGGATTTCTTGTGCAGCGAATCCTTGACTTCATCGAACAAGGCCGCGCCGCGCAATGACTTCTCTACGATCTCGTCAAGCTGCTTGCGATTTCCAAATCCATTCAGCTTCAACCCAGCAGCCACGTTTTCGTAAATAGACATCGTTGGGAACGGATTGGCCTTCTGAAACACCATGCCCACACGTCGTCTCAACTGGGTGGGCGAGGTTCCGTTATAGACACTCAGATCGCCGATCCGCACGAAGCCCTCAACCCGCGCCTCTGGGATCGTTTCGTGCATGCGATTCAAGCAGCGAATGAAGGTAGACTTCCCGCAGCCCGAAGGTCCAATCAGCGCCGTCGCATGATTAGCTTGCACAATCAGATTGATGTCCCACAGCGCCTGCGTCTTGCCGTAAAAGGCGTTGAGGTGCTCGACTGTGATTCCGACTCCCATAGCTGGTTAAGCTCCTGCCAATTTCCCGTGACGGACCGCTAGGCGAACCGCCGCCACAGCGCTCACAATCAATACGATTAGAACCAGCGCTCCTGCCCAAGCCTGACGATGCCATTCATCGAACGGCGAAATGGCGTATGTAAAGATCTGCAGGGACAAAGCAGCCGTCGGCTGATTGATGTCTTTGTTCCAGAACTGATTTCCAAATGCCGTGAACAACAAGGGAGCAGTCTCCCCAGCAACGCGTGCAAAAGCCAGCATGACACCCGTGATGATGCCGGAAGTAGCAGTGCGTAGCGTGATCGACAACGTCGTACGCCAGCGCGAAACCCCTAAACCAAGTGCAGCTTCCCGGATTGACTGCGGTACGAGCAGAAGCATCTGCTCCGTGGTTCGTGCAATGGTCGGGACCATCATGATCGCCAAGGCAACGCCACCGGCCAGTGCCGAGAAGTGCTTCTGCCGCAGCACGACCAAGCCGTAAGCCACGATGCCGATCACGATCGAGGGAACGCCGTTCATTACGTCAGAAACGAAGCGGACTGCATCGCCGTAACGGTTGCGTCCATATTCGGAAAGGAATACTCCAGCGCCGATTCCTAACGGTACCCCCATCAAACTCGCGATCCCGAGGATAACCATGGAACCCACAATGGCGTTGGCCATTCCACCGCCGGGTTCGCCCACAGGCTTGGGCGTCTGCGTCAAGAAAGCAAGATTGATGGAACCGATTCCCTTGTATACCAAGTACGCGAAGATAGCGAAGAGTGGCAGCAGGACTAAAATCACCGTAAGGACGGCAACACCCGTCATGAGCCGATCCGTGGCGCGACGACGCCAGCTGATTGGGGGAACCACGATTTGAGGAATGACAGCTAAGTTCGAACTCATATCAGGCCATCCCCTTCGCGGGCTGTCCGCGAGTCACGCTCCACACCATCAGCCGGGCGAGAGCGTTTACAACAATCGTCACCAGGAACAGCGCCAATCCGATTTCAATCAGGGCTGAGAGATAGAGGTCGCCCGTGGCCTCCGAGAACTCGTTGGCCAAAACGCTGGCCATGGTGTATCCCGGAGCGAACAAGGACTTCGCGATTTCGGGACGGTTGCCGATGACCATGGTGACCGCCATGGTTTCGCCGAGGGCGCGTCCCAGTCCGAGGATCACCGCTCCAACGATCCCGGCGCGGGCATTGCGCAACACCCCCATCCGAATCATTTCCCACCGTGTAGCCCCCAGGGCCAAAACAGCCTCACGCTGATGTTGGGGCACGACCACCAGCACTTCGCGACTGATCGACGAAATGATAGGGATGATCATGATGGCCAAGATCGTGCCCGCCGCCAGCATTCCGATACCGTACGATGGGCCGGTGAAGAAGCCGGTCCAACCCAGGGTCTTGCCCAGAAATGGCTGAACATATTCGCGCATGATCGGGACCAGGACAAAGATCGCCCAGAGGCCGTAGATTACGCTGGGAATGGCGGCGAGCAACTCTGTTGTAAAGGACAGAATGCCGCGGAGACGAACCGGGCACATCTCGGTGATGAAGACGGCAACACCCACAGCTAGCGGCACCGCGATGATTAAAGAAAGGATTGACGAGACTACCGTACCGTAAATAAAGGGCAGCGCACCATACTGATCCTCGACCGGGTTCCAATCGGATTGTCCGAAGAATTTCCAGCCAAAAGCATGCCAGGAGAGCTGGGAACCTTCTATGAGCTGGTAAACGATTAAGCCCAGCAATGCGACAATGGCAAGTCCGCAGAGTCGCATGGCTCCGGCGAACAGCGCATCGGGAACTTCACTCACCTTCCCTTGAAGCAGCGGACCAGTTTTAGCTTCGATTTTCAGGGCGGCCTTCGTGCCACGCTCCGGTTCGGGAGCGTTGAAACGCGGCCGGGGCAAGGCTTGATTGGACATTTCTTAGGAAGGCTACCAGACGGTTGTTACAAAACGATTAAAAAACGAGGCCGGCTCTTGGCCCTCGCTGCGGTTGCGAACTAGGCCTAATTGTGAGAAGAGTAGAGGGTTAACTCCATGCCAACCTTTGCCGCCATTGACATCGGCTCGAACTCCGTCCGGCTCAAAATCGCTCGTCTCGAAAACGGACGCCTCAGAAAAATACATGAAGACCGCGAAGTCACCCGCCTCGGCGAGGGCGTATTCAGCGCCGGTTTGTTGACGCCGGAAGCCATGTCGGAAACTGTCCGCGTACTGCGGCGCTTTCACCGCGCAACCCAGGAATGCGGAACCGATACGGTGCGCATCGTAGCGACCGCGGCACTGCGGGATGCTCGTAATTCCCGAGCTTTTCTGGAATGGGTGCGTTCGACGACCGGATGGACGATCGAAGTAATTTCCGGATTGGAAGAAGCTCGCCTCATTCACTTGGGAATCGTCTCCAGCGGGCGCATGGGGTCTCACAGTGTCTTACTGGTGGATCTAGGCGGCGGAAGTTGTGAGTTGACGCTTTCCCGACAGGGCAAAATTCGCGACACGGTGAGTCTGTCGCTCGGGGCCGTGCGGCTAACGGGCGAGTTCGTAAAGCACGATCCGCCGCGCAAAGGTGAGCTAACCCAAATGCAGGGTTACGTCACGCGTGGAATCGGACGGATTCAGGATCGGATCCGGTCGGCACGAGTAGGCGAGGTGATCGCGACTTCTGGCACAGCCGCGGCACTGGTCAGCATCGCTCGGCATTTTGCCAACCCCAAGAAGCGGCGATTTACGGGATTGGTTACGCGCGAGATGATGCGCAGCATAACCAAGCAGATCACGCGTATGACGCTGGCAGAGCGCAAAGAGGTACCCGGGATCGGCCCGCGCCGGGCGGAAATCATCTGCGCCGGCGCCATTGTGTATTTGGAACTCCTCGAGCGGTGCCACTTGTCGGCATTTCGCTATTCGCCCCTCGGCCTGCGCGATGGAATCCTGGCGCAAATGGCGGCCGACTACGATCACAGCACGCGGTCGGGCCGTGCCATCGAGACCGAGCGGCGCGAGTCGATTCAGCGTGCCGTGGAACACTATCGCGTGGATGTGCACCATGCCGAACACGTGCGGGACTCAGCCCTGGATCTCTTCTCCGCGCTGAAATCGGTTCACCAACTTCCCCCGGAGTACCGCGAATGGCTTTCGGCGGCTGCGATGCTCTACGAGGTCGGCGACTACGTGAACCGCAACGGGCATCATCGCCACACGTACTACATCATTTCGAATTCGGAAATCCTCGGGTACACACCGCAGCAGCGTCGCATCATCGGGTCCATTGCCCGCTACCTTGGCAAGTCGCGTCCTAGCGCTGGAGACGGCCCGATGAGCACGCTGACGCCCGAAGAGCAGGAGGCTGTCACGAAAGCGTCCATGCTGCTGCGAATTGCGCGGGCGCTGAACATGGGAAGGAGCCAGTCGGTGGAGCGAGTTCGAGTTTCCTCGCGAAACGGCCGCGTCTCGCTCAAACTGGCGCCCCGCGGACGGGCAAGTTTGGACCTCGAGGTTTGGGCAATCGAGAAAGACCGGGCTTACTTCCGGGAAGTCTTCGGCCGGGAACTTTCCGTCGCGGCGGCGTGAAGCGCGCGCAGGATGCGCGGCGTGACACACCAACTCAGCGAACCGGCATTCCGCCGCATTTCAACTTTGGCCACAGCTCCCTTTTTCAGCTCGATGACCGCCTCGCCACCGTTGTCACTGATCACACGTCCCAGAAAGTCGCGCAGGTTCGGATTGTGGCCGACCAGCATGATGGAATCCTGCCGCGAATATTTGTCCAGCAATTTCAGGAAGTCGGCAAACCCAGCCTCCGGACGCAACGCATTTTCGGTGACAAGTTTACCTTCGTGGCCCATCTCGTTCCCGACGAGAGCGGCCGTCTGCGTGGAGCGCTTCAGTGGGCTGGAGATGATAATTTCTACTTGCACGCCGAGCGCTGCGAGTGCTCGACCGATGTATCCGCACTGGTCGATGCCATCTTTATCGAGGCCACGCTTTTCATCCTTCTTGGCGTTGGGAAGTTGCTCTCCGGCGCTGGCGTGACGTAGGAAGTAAACAAACATTCTTCGGTGTTATCCCTTTCTTGCTAAAACTCGGTTGGAACGTCGAGGAGCCGGGACTGGAATGTCGTCGGGCGATTTGTTTCCCTCCGCCAGTCCGATCAGGAAATCCTGCGCACTAAACGCCGCGCCGCCTTTGGGCGGCCGTTTGCTGCGGCCCTTCGGCGACTGCCACGATCGCAAGTACCGGCCGTCCCTTTGCAGGAAGCGTGCTTTGACGTTGTCGGCGAGATACGCCGCAAGAACTTCGTGAACCACGCGGTCGCGAAGGAGGGGGTTCTTGAGCGGAAACAGAACCTCGACGCGCTCATGTAGATTGCGCGGCATCCAGTCAGCGCTGCCCAGATAAACCTCTGGTTCGCCGCCATTCTCAAAGTAGAAAACGCGGCTATGTTCCAGGAAGCGCCCGACAATACTGCGGACGCGGATCCGGTCGCTGAGACCCCGAATTCCCGGTCGTAGCGAGCAAATCCCGCGCACAATCAACTCGATTTCTACGCCTGCTTGCGAGGCGCCGTAGAGGGCGCGAACGATATCCTTGTCGAGCAGCGAGTTCATTTTTGCGACAATCCGCGCTGGACGCCCCTCGCGGGCGTGTTCTGCCTCGCGTTCGATCAAAGCGATGCATTTTTCGGCGAGATCGAGCGGCGCCACCAGCAAAGGCCCGTAGCTTGGATTTTCCGCATAAGCGGTCAGGAAGCTAAATACGTCGTGGACGGCACTCGTGATTTCCGGATCGGCGGTCAGCAAACTCAGGTCGGTGTAGATGCGCGCAGTATTCGCGTTGTAGTTTCCCGTTCCGAGATGGGCATAGCTGCGAGCCACGCCGTCGGGATCGCGGCGCACCAGCAATGAGAGCTTGCAATGCGTCTTCAGACCTACGAGCCCATGGAACACCTGTACCCCGGCATCTTCCATGTCGCGAGCCCAGCGGATGTTTGAGGCCTCGTCGAAGCGCGCTTTCAACTCCACAACTGCAGTAACTTCCTTGTGCGCCGCGGCAGAAATCAGCGCAGGGACGATCAGCGAATGCTCGCTTGTGCGATAGAGCGTTTGCTTGATCGAAAGTACGCGATCATCTTCGGCGGCCGACTGAATAAATTCGATGACGGAGTCGTAGGAATCGTAGGGATGGTGCAGGAGGATGTCGTGGCGCCGCAGTTCCTCAAATAGATCTTTGGACTTTGCCGTGAGGCGGAGCTCGCGCGGGACGAACTTGCGGTATTTGAGTTCGGGACGATCGGTTTGATCGTAAATATTGAACAGGCGGGATAAATTCACTGGACCGTTTACCGGAAACACCTGCCAGGGGTCGAGTTCGAACACGGTGCGCAGGCGCTCGATGATCTCCGGGTTCGCCTCGGTTTCGATCTCCATGCGAACGGCATCGCCCTTGCGGCGGTTGTGCAGTTCGGCGCGCACAGATTCCAAAAGGTTGCGCGACTCCTCTTCCTGCAAGTAGAGATTGCTGTTGCGCGTAACGCGAAAGGCGGACGACGAAATAATGTCGTAGCCGTGGTACATTCTGGCGGCATGATGGACGACCAAATCGGCGAGGAATACGAAATCAATACTGCCTTGCGTCGGCAGGCGAACCAGGCGCGGAAGTGCGCGCGGCACGGTAACCACTCCCGTGTAGGTCAGCGAAGAACGGCGCCTTCGGCGCAGGAGCAGGCCCACACAGAGCGCCTTATTGATGACGCGAGGAAAGGGATGGGCCGGGTCAACCGTTACTGGAGTCAGCAGGGGATCGAGTTCGCGATCGCAATAGTCGTCAACAAATGCCAATGCTTCCGGGTCCAACTCATCAATCCCGAGTACGCGGATGCCGTTTTCGGCCAACTGCGGGCGTAGTCGATCATTCCAGCAGGAATATTGCTCGTCGACAAATTCGTGGGTCTGGAGATTCAACAGATCACGCTCTTCGGCCATGGTACGACCGTCGGGCATTGTAGAGTTCTTGCCGTCTTCCAGTTGCTGAAGGAGTCCGGCCATTCGAACCTCGAAGAATTCATCCAGGTTGCTGGCCGAGATAGCGAGAAACTTGACGCGCTCGAGCAGTGGATTGCCCGCGTCTCCCGCTTCTTCGAGGACGCGCCAGTTGAACTTCAGCCACGATTCCTCGCGGTTCATCAACGTGGCACGATTGTCAGGGGCAATTCGTTTCAAATGGATCGGTTCGAGGAGTCTAAGAGTCGCAACACTATTCTCTCTCTGAGGCTGCCTTGGTGCGTCGAACGATAAGAAACTGCACCTCGGTTCCATTCGGTCGCTGCAGGTACAGGTGGTGCTTATCCACGCGACCCTTTACGGTCGTTCCCGGCTTCCAGTCGATGGGTAGCATCTCCCATTTCTTGTCTGGGTCGCGTTCGGCCAACAGTAGCCGATCTCCAACCCGCACCTCGACCTCGAAGTAAGGATCCTCTTGATAAATCGGTGTGTCCACCAGATACAGCAGCACTCGATCGCGAGTCTTCTGCTCCGCCCTCACGATGGTCAGCGACTGGTACCCGCTCTCAACTGCGAAGCACGGGACTGCGATGGACACTAGCAAACCCAGCGCGAGCAATAGCCTGCGGCCCATACGACTCCCTTGAGTATATCAAGACAGGAAAAAGGCGCCGGCTGGTTGGCCGGCGCCCGAGTTGATGTTCCTAACCGCAGTCCAGTTGCGGCTAGAAGGAGTAAATCAAGTCAAACTGCAAGCGGTTGAGCCAAGGCTCCTGCGCTCCAGAACCGGGAACCAGCACCCCGGTACCGGGTGTCGTGGCAACTTTCATGCCCGACGCCAAGGCTGCATTTTGGAGGTACGGATCCAGCGTACGGCCGTGCCACCAACTGAACGAGGCGGTCGTGTTGTTGGCGACGCGCCACAAACCATATACACGGTGCTGCAGGATGTTCGTGGGAGCGCGCTGATCGCTCTCACTCCATGACGCGATTACCGAATCCTGCTCCTGCCGTAGGAAGGCATAACCGACCTGGAAGTCACCCTTCTTCTTCTGCTGACCAACGCTGAAGTCCAACAAGTAAGCATGAGACTGCTTACCGAGATTAGAGTTCGCGCCAGTCTGCGCCAGGCTCTGACTCGCGAAGGTGTCGAGCGTGATGCCCTTCGCGATGTTGTTGGCATAGGTGTAGTCGAAGGGATGGTTCGAGGCGTTGAGGTTGTTTTCGTATTCCAGGATCAGGTTGATGGGCAGTCGTGCCATGCCGGTCTTGAACTGGTTGTTCAGGATCAGGTCGGCGTAAAGGAAGTTGGACAGGAAGTGCAGCTTACCGCCCGCATCTGTGAACGTTGCGTTCGTCATGCCGTTCGGCGAGAACGCGCAGGGAGCGAACGAGACTCCGGGGTAGCCGGAGCTCTTCGGCGTGTTGCAGCCCGGGCCTTCAGCCGGAAGCTGAATCGTGGTTGTGCCATTCGTGGTTCCGATCTGGTTACCGAGAGAATCGAAAACCGGAACCGCGATTGTGGCGGTGTAGGAAGTTGCACCGGCCTGATAGGCGCTGGCGTTCAACAGAGCATCCTGGTAGCGGAAGTTAAGGAGCGAGAATGAAGGTGTCATGGTCCAGAACTTCGTCGGCTGCAAACGGGCGCCCAACTGGCCGCCGAAAGCAAACGAGTCGCGTCCCGAGAACAGGCCGCCCGCTCCGCTCGCTTCGTTATAGAGCAACTGCATCAACTGGAAGTTGACGTTCTTGACGATCGGCGTATTGAGGTCCTTGGACACCTTTTCCACGAAGCCTTCCGGGTTGATATCCGGATCGAACGTGACCGAAGTGCGTTGCCAGGTGTACGCAAATTTGCCGGCAGTGACGGAGAACCACTTCGCGGCCATCGGGTTGTACGTGATATAGCCGCGGTCAAGACCAATCGTCTTGCGCTGGAAGAAATTGGTCATCGTTTCGTTGGTGGTGGTGGGATCGGAGAGACTGCCGGTAGCAATCGCCACGCCGGCAATGAAATCGTCGTTCAGCTTGCCATCGAATCCGAAACGGACGCGGACACGGGCGCGATTGCGGTCGTTGCAAGCCGCACAACCGGAATACTTCTGAAAAAAGCTTTCACCGCGAACGCGGACATCGCCTGTCCACCGAAAGCGGCCGAGCGTATCTTCCAGTCCGGAGAAACGCTTTTGCTGTTCCTGTTGGGACACGGCGTTGTTGGTCAGCGTGGTCTGGACATCGGCGTACTGCGAGGTCAACTTGTCCACCGAATCCTTCGGCGCTGCCGAGGCTTCGACCGCCGCCGCCTTCTGCTGTGCATCGGTTGCAGTTTGTTGCGCCTGCTGCAACTGTTGCTGCGTCTGCTGGAACTGCTGGTTGGTTTGCTGCAGTTGCTGGTTCGTCTGTTGCAGTTGCTGCGACAGTTGCTGAATCTGCGACTGCTGGGCAGCCACGGCATCTTTCAATGCCTGCATCTCTGGGTTGGGCTTGCTCACCGGCTTCTTGCCAGTCTTGGTGGTCTTGGCTGTCTGCGCCTGAAGCGCGAACGCGAGCAGCAAAATGACACTCAATATCCGGACCGCTTTCATTTCTTCTCCTTTTACCGTTTGTGTTGCGCTCAGCCCGCAACGGCGGAGCGCCTTCAACTGGACTCGCTGGGCCTGGGTATCCCGCGATTTGCAGTCGTGTTTCACTCGTCTGGCGAGGAAAGAGTCCATCTTCTTCTCGTCCTCTTCCCTGCCTGCGGCGCCGGGGTGCACCGAATGTCTATTATACTACTAGACTAACTAGTGATTGCAACAGTTTCTTTCGCAGCGTTTTCCGTCGCTCTGGGCGGAACCCTGACTTCCCCGCAAGGTTCCGCCGGTGGCGGGATTAGTGGACTTGTTTAATGGCGGCCTTAACCTTCTCAGCCACGCCGCTGGGAAGGGGAGCATACGTAAGTTGGGACGTTGTCTTTTGCCCCTCGGTTACCATCCAATTCAGGAAATCCGAAATGATTTTGCCCTTGGCCGCATCCTTCGCCTGAACCGGGATCAGTAGCCAGGTGAAACTCGAAATGGGATACGCACCCTTACCCGGCGCATTCGTAATCGAGACGCGGAAATCGGCAGGCATGCTCTTGACTGACGCTGCTGCCTCGGTTACACCATCGAGCGAAGCTAGTACGAAGTTGCCGGACGCGTTCTTGACGGATCCATACGAAATTTTGTTTTGAACGGCATAGATCAATTCGATGTATCCGATCGATCCCTGTAGCTGCCGGATCTGGCCGGCAACGCCCTCGTTGCCTTTGCCTCCGAGCCCGATGGGCCATTTAACCGACGTTCCCCTACCAACCGTGTTTTCCCATTCCTTGCTTACCTTCGAAAGATAGTCAGTAAAGATGTAGGTCGTGCCGCTTCCATCCGAGCGATGGACAACGATAATCGGCTGATTGGGAAAGTTGACGCCCGGATTTGCCTTCACAATCGCCGGATCGTTCCAGCTTGTGATCTTGCCCAGAAAAATATTTGCCAATACTTCCGGAGTGAACTTTACTTCCCCTGTCACGCCGGGAATGTTGTACGCGGGAACGTCGGCGCCGAGAACTGTCGGAATGTGGAGAATCTTGACTTTCGCCTGACCCAGTTGTTCGTCCGTCATTGGCCCGTCACTGGCGCCAAAATCCACTGTCCCGCTCAGGACCTGACGAATGCCGCCGCCGCTACCGATGGACTGATAGTTGATCTGGACGTCGGGATGCAGCTTGTTGTAATCGCTGAACCACTTGGAATACATGGGATACGGGAACGTCGCGCCCGCTCCATTGAGAGTAGTCTGCCCCAACAGCGGCAGCGATAAAACAAGGCCCGCCAACAGCAGCACTATGCGTCGCATCACCTGATAATTCCTCCCTGGCTAATATTTGGGTATACAAGCTTGGTTCTATCGGCCAAATGTTAAAGGGAAGTTACAATCGAATGAATTTCTGATGAACGGGGTTCGTTTTGCAGCACTTAGCGCGTAGCGGGTTTGTCGAGGCGAGCCAGTTCGCGAGTGAAAAGTTGATTCTTTGGGAACTCGCGTTGCAGTCCGAGGAGCAGTTCTTTGGCGTGGGCAGTATCCTTTTCCCGTACGTAGGCAATCGCCAGCAGGATGCGAGCAAACGGCGCGAGTAACAGGCCTCGTTCAGCAGTTGTGTGAAGTTCCGCAATCCCGCCTTGTTTGTCGCCCTGTATCCCGCCAACGCGCAGCAGCCAGCGTACCGGAGCGGCCATCGATCCAATAATGTACCGACTGACGCCACTGGCCAGGTGCGCGTCATAGCAATTCGGATCAGCGGCCAGTAACTGGTTCGCCCACCCCGTGGCTTCCTTTGTGTAATGCAGCGACGCCATGTTGCGCTTCTCGATGAGCGCGGCAAAGTCGGAACGGAGACCTGACGACAAGGTCATCGCCAAGAGCGCATCGCGATCCTTCGGATCACGGGCCAGTTTCGCTTTTGCTAGTTCCTCGGCGCGATTCAGGCGTTGTTCAAACCGATCCCGCTGTGCGGGATTGGCTTCGTATTTTTTGCGCGCGGCGAAGATGGAATCATCTTCGTAGAACTGGGCATCGAGCACGCCCAATCGGTCGAATTCAGAAAAGAGTACCCCGGCCGCTTCACTCGTCGGGCCCATTGGGTTTTCGGGGTTTTGCTTTTCCCAGTTCTCAAAATACTTTTGCGCACCGGCGAAATCCAAGTCATACAGCCGGCGAAACCCGTCATTCAGGCCGGTCGAAGGGACATCGGCCTTCGCTCCCGCGGTGAACACGGCGCACAGGCTGAGGGTCAGCAATGCAACCAACAGGCTATTCCCGTGTGTGCGACTTGATTTGCCGATGTTTACACCCCACATATGGCGGGTTAGATGCACTTTGAGTCTGGTCTGGTGCTCCGACATCGAGCAGGAATCTCCGCCATCTGGCAAACTGCTAATCGGTGAGGAGTTGTCCCTGTGACTGATGAAATCCGTTATGCGCCGGGCTGGCCGGGAATCGAGTCGCGCTGGACCTCCAGCGCCAAGACGGGCATCGGCACCGCTCTCAACCTGCACAGCCGGGTTTGGTTCACGATCAGCCATGGAATTCTGAACGAGATCTACTTTCCTCGCCTGGATCAGGCCTGCACGCGTGATTGCGGCATGATTGTCACCGACGGGCAAACATATTTCTCCGAAGAGAAACGTCATTGTACCTTTGAAAACGTTCCGGTCGAACTAGGTGTCCCTGCTTATGAACTAAGAAACACTTCCACCGATGGGCGTTACAGAATCGAAAAAGAAGTTCTGACCGATCCCTGGCGCAACGTCGTCTTACAGAAGATTCGCTTCGTTCCACTTAAAGGAAGTCTGCAGGACTATCGCCTGCACGCTCTCCTTTCTTCGCACTTGGCGAATTTTGGCATGGGCAATACGGGCTGGGTTGGCGACTACAAAGGCACGCCGATGCTCTTTGCCCAACGCGATTCCTGCGCTCTGGCTCTTGCATCTTCCGCGCCGTTTCGCAAGCGTTCTGTTGGATTTGCCGGCACTTCCGACGGCTGGCAAGATCTGTCGCAACACTTCCAGATGCAATGGGAGTACGACCGGGCTGAGAATGGCAACGTCGCGCTGACCGCTGAAATCGATCTCGCCGCGTGCAACGGAGAATTTATTCTTGCCCTCGGCTTCGGCGCGATCTGGGCGGAAGCGGGACAGCACGCCCGCTCTTCCCTGCTGACTTCCTACGATTCGATCCGCGCCGACTACATTTTTCACTGGCAAGACTGGCAGAAGACGATCAAGCCTCTCGATGCAGAACCACGAGACAAGGATCTATATCGCGCCAGTGCTTCCGTACTTCGAACTCACGAATCGAAAGACTTTCTCGGCGGCATCATCGCCAGCCTTTCCATTCCCTGGGGCTTTAACAAAGGTGATGAGGATCTTGGTGGCTACCACTTGGTCTGGCCGCGAGACCTGGTGGAGAACGCGGGCGGCTTGCTCGCTGCCGGAGCTAGCGATGACTCATTACGCGTTCTGCATTATCTGGAGGTGACCCAGGAAGCGGACGGACACTGGTCGCAGAACATGTGGCTCGATGGCCGTCCTTACTGGAACGGTCTGCAGATGGACGAGACCGCGTTCCCGATTTTGCTGGTAGACATGTTGCGGCGCGAGGCACCGGACTGCTTTGGCGATCCTGCCCGCTGGTGGCCGATGATTCGCAAAGCGGCGACCTTCATAGTTGCGAACGGTCCGGTGACACAGCAAGATCGATGGGAAGAGGACGGCGGCTACTCTCCCTTCACGCTCGCGGCTGAAGTATCGGCCCTTCTGGTCGCCGCTGACTTTGCGCAAGTAATGGGACTGGTACAGCCAGCGGACTTTCTCCGCGAAGTCGCAGACACCTGGAACGACAACATCGAGCGCTGGACCTATGCGGTGGGCAGCGATCTCGCGCGACAGACCGGCGTCGAAGGCTACTACGTCCGCATCACGCCGCTGGATGGCGACGGCGCGGCCTCGCCGTTACAGGGTTATGTGCCGATCAAGAATCGCGCACTCGATATGTCCAATGCGCCCGCAGTTGAAATCGTAAGCCCGGATGCGCTGGCCCTGGTGCGTTTTGGGCTGCGTACTCCTGACGATCCACGCATGCTGAACACGATAAAAGTGATTGACTCGCTGCTCCGCGTGAATCTGCCGAGCGGCCCGGGGTGGTACCGCTACAACTGCGATGGGTATGGCGAGCATACGGACGGGGCGCCCTTCGATGGCACTGGCGTCGGACGGCCATGGCCGCTGCTGGCCGGCGAACGTGCTCATTACGAACTCGCCGCGGGTCGGGCCACGTCCGCCACGGCTCTGCTCACGGTAATGGAGAATTCGACGGGCGCCAGTCGCCTGATCCCCGAGCAGGTCTGGGATGACAGGGATCTTCCAGAGCGCGAGCTCTTTTCCGGGAAGGCCTCGGGGTCGGCTTGTCCGCTGGTTTGGGCGCACAGCGAATACATCAAATTGCGGCGTTCGCTGCTCGACGGGAGAATCTTCGATCAGCCGCCACAAACTGTAAAACGATATTTGGTCCAGAAGAAATCCAGCGAATATTTCAATTGGCGCTTTAACAACAAGCCGCGGACTATGCCGTGCGGAAAGAAGCTGCGAATCCTGCTGCTGGACGCGGCGCGCGTGCGTTGGAGCTTCGACGACTGGCAAACGAGTCAGGACAGCGACTCCGCAGAAAGTGGCTGGAACCTGCAGCATCTCGATCTGCCGACGCAGACGCTCGCCGTTGGACGCCGGATCGTCTTCACCTTCTACTGGAAGAATAGCGGGCAGTGGGAAGGACGCGACTTCACGGTCACGGTGGAGTGATCGCCTAGGCCGATTCTTCCTCCGTCCGCTTCGACAGATCGTTATACAGCGCTGCGCCACAAGCCACTGCAATCAGCATCGACACTGCGCCTCGGCTTCGCGGACCGAGAAGCAGCCACCCGCCTCCGAATAGCGCTGCGTAAACCATGGCACAGCCCAGAACCCAACACCAGAGGTTGCGGCCTAGATCGCGCGTGGGCTTTACGTCGGGGGCAAGTCGAGCCACCGGCTTCCAGCCTCCGACATGCGGTCGCACTTTGCGATAGAAATTCACCAGCACGGACTCGGGCTCAGGAGAAGTCAGGAACGTGACGATAACCCAGACGAGCGTCGTGATGGCGGTCGTGGTCAAAGCGGTCTTCGCGAAAACTACGGGCTGAGTCCCGACAAATGGCGCCCACCAGCGCAGTAGGAGTGATGAGGCCAAAGCCGTAGCCATCGCCGAAATCTCGCTCCACGCATTGATTCGCCACCAATACCAGCGCAGCAGATAGACGCCTCCGGTACCCGCACCCGCTTCCAAAACGAACTCCCAACCGGAGCGGATGGAAGCAAGTTGTGCCGAGACATAGGCCGATGCGATCACCAGGATCACGGTTGCGAGCCGCGACACCGTCACGTAGTGGGAGTCGCTGCCATCCTTCTTCATGAATCGGCGATAGAAATCGGCTACCAGGTACGACGCGCCCCAGTTCAATTGCGTCGCAAACGTGGACATGAAGGCCGCCATGAATCCGGCCACGACAATTCCCCGCAGTGCCGGAGGCACATGCTGGGTCACAACCATCATGTAACCGGTTTCCGGACGCTCCAACTTCGGATAGAGCACGATGACCG
>Ga0302322_100000875_pt1 | contig 23723 bp, 20 predicted proteins | sample Fen_T0_2_FD_203757 | JGI IMG/M metagenome (GOLD analysis project Ga0302322, IMG submission 203757) | Peat permafrost microbial communities from Stordalen Mire near Abisko, Sweden - Fen_T0_2 | ecosystem: Environmental > Terrestrial > Soil > Wetlands > Permafrost | place: Sweden: Abisko...
GGCCGCCGTGGTCGTGGTCAGTCCCAACAATCCGACGGGTTCCTATCTTGGCGCCGAGGATTGTGATCGCCTGACGACGCTGGCGGCAGAGCATGGCCTGGCCATCATTGCCGACGAGGTCTTTGCCGACTTCCCTATCGCGCCCGCGGCCGATGCCGTGGTGGCGCTGGCGGGACGGCCGGGCCCGGCGTTGACCTTTTCGCTGGGCGGCCTTTCCAAAGCCAGCGGCCTGCCGCAAATGAAGCTGGGCTGGATCGCTGCCAGCGGTCCGCGCGAACGGGTCAGTCCCGCCCTGGCCAACCTGGAACTGGTGGCCGACACCTATCTGTCGGTCGGCACGCCCGTGCAATTGGCCCTGCCCAGGTTGCTTGAGCTCGGCGCCGGCATCCGCCAGGCGATTCACGAGCGCGTCCTGCACAATCGCCGATCCCTGGCCAGCCGCATCGATGCGCATTCGCCCTGCACCCTGCTGCCCGCCGAAGCGGGCTGGTCTGCCATCTTGCGCGTGCCCGAGATCATGAGCGACGAAGACTGGGCTCTGCGCCTGCTGTGCGACAGCGGCGTGCTGGTCCAACCCGGCTACTTCTTCGACATGCACCTGGGCGCCACGCTGGTGCTCAGCTTGCTGACACCGCCCGAAACCTTCGACCAAGGCGTCGCCCACATCTTGGCGGCAGCCGGACGCGGGTAGTGAGCCTGCCAGGCCACGCCAGCTTTCTGCCGTCCCGAGGTTGACGTTACCCATTTCATCGCGCATCCTCCGCGCGCTGCGGGCCTCGACGAGCGTGTCCTGCTGCAATACCCCAAGCAATTCGAAGAAGGACCGGACATGAAGCGCGAGGACTGCATTTGTTATAGTGGCGCGGCCAATGGCGCCGAGGCGGAATTCGGCGCGGCGGCCGAGCGCTACGGCATCGACGAGGTGAACTTCACCTTCGAGGGTCACAGCAACGCCCGCGAGCGCGGCCTGCGCGTCCTCACCAAGGCCGAGCTGCGCCACGGCGATGTTAGCCTGGGCTATCTCAGCAAGCTCATGCACCGCAAGTATCCCGACACGCCCATGTTCCGCAAAGTCCTGCAGACCATCTGGCACCAGGTCGACAACGGGCAAGAGATCTTCGTGGTCGGCAAGATCAACCCGGACGACACCGTCACGGGTGGCACCGGCATCGCGGCCGAGTACGCCAAGCTTTTCAATCGGCCGGTGTACGTGTTCGATCAGGTTCGTTCGGCATGGTTTCGCTGGAATGGCGAAACCTGGGAGACCACCGTCGAGCCGCAAATTCGCCAGCCGCTCTTCTGCGGCACGGGCACGCGCTTCCTAGAGCCGAACGGCCGCGCCGCCATCGAAGCCCTGTTTGCCCGCAGCTTCGGCTAGTAGCTACGGCAGAGCATTCCCTCAGGGCTGGCCCAGTGCCTGCAGAAGCCGGGCACGCGCCGTTGCGAGGTTGAACACGGCCTGCACCTCCTGGCCGGCCGCGGCGGTCAGTGCCACCTGCGAATCGCCAAGCTCGATGATGCTGCCAACGCCGGCCTGGTAGCGGCCCTCGGCCAGATTCAGGCGCACGCGGGCGTTGACGGCGGCCTCGTGCGTGGCCTCGATGGCCGCCTTGGCCGCGTGCACGCCCAGGCGCGCTTGCTCGATGTCGGCCCGCACCTGCTGACGCGAAAGCTCGTACTGGGCACGCAGCACGGCCGTTGTCGCGCGCGCCTCACGCATCTGCGCGTCGGTAATGCCACCGCCGAAGATCTGCCAGTTGAGGGAGAGAAGCCCGCGAAAACCCCAGTTCATGCTGTCCAGGGCCGGGCCCGATTCGGAAAGCCCTGCGCTGGCGTTGAGCGACGGTGCGTAGCTGCCTTTGATACTCCCCGTGGTCAAATCCTGCGCATCGATCTGGCGGGCCAACGACTGCAGATCCGGACGCGCCTTGAGGGCAATCGGTAGAAGACCGTCGGTGCCACCGTCTTCCGCCGGCACCTCATTGGCAAGCGGATCGACCACGTCGTAGTCGGTACCACGCTCCACGCCCATGGCCTGGTTGAGAAGTGCCTTGCCGGTATCATAGGCGACCTGCTGGTTGATGAGTTGCACCTTGGCATTCGCACGATCGGTGCGCGCTTGGGCGAGATCGATCTCAGGTCGCGTACCAGCCTCGACGAAACCCTGAATCTGCCGCAGGTGCGCTTCTTGGTTCATGAGGGTTTCTTCCGCCACCTTGAGCAGTGCCCTTGCCGCCGCCGCCGTGTAATAGGCGGTACGCAGGTTGAAGGCCACCTGAACGACTTGATTCCGTTCATTCTCTTCCTGCGAGCGAAGCGTTGCCTTGGACGCATTCCACCTTCCAGTGGCTTGCCCGAAATCGTAGATAAGCTCGCTGGCGTTGAGACCCGCGCTGTATGCGTTGGATGACGAGATACCCGCCACAGGGGTACCGCTTGAAGTTGTCGTGCTGAAGCTCCCGGTTGTGCGCGCGTAGGATGCGTTGCCAGTGACTTGCGGCAGCAGCGGCGCCTTGGCTTCGGCGACCTTGGCCTGCGAAACCTCCGTCTGTGCCCGGGATGCGTGCAGTTGCGGATGGTTCGCCCGCGCCAGGCGCAGGGCCTCGTCGAGGGTGAGCACGTCGGGTTCGGCGGCACGCGCTTGACTGGCGATCGCGCAAACCAAGAGCAGCGGCAGAAGCAGTCGTTTCATTCGAACCTCAGGGCATCGATGGGATCTAGGCGAGCGGCCTTCTGGGCGGGATACAGCCCGAAGATCACGCCGACCACTCCAGAGAAGATGACCGCGATGACGATGATGTCCACGCGGATCAGAATGGGCCATCCCAGGACTCCTGCCAGCCACCTGGCACCGAAGATTCCCAGCAGAACCCCGATGATTCCGCCGAACGAGGACAGAGTCAGCGCCTCGACCAGGAACTGCGCAAGCACGTCGCGCGGCCGCGCCCCCACGGCCATGCGAATGCCGATCTCGCGCGTCCGCTCAGTCACACTGACCAGCATGATGTTCATGATACCGATGCCACCCACCAAGAGCGATACGGCGGCGATGCTGGCCAGCAGGTTGGTGAAAGTGTTGACGCCTTCCTGCTGCGCGGTTGCCATCTCGGTCATGTTGCGGATGGAAAAGTCGTCGTCGCCGCCGATGGGAATGTGGTGCCGGTCGCGCAGCAAGTTCGAAATCTGCTTTTCCGCACGCGAGACATCCTCGCTGCTGTTGGCGCTGACCATGATGATGCCAGGGATGAACTTCTGCAGTCCGCCTTGAATCTTCGCCTGAAACGTCGAATAAGGCATGAAGACCACGTCGTCTTGATCCTGGCCCATGGCCGATTGCCCCTTGCGTGCCGCCACGCCCACCACCTGGAAGGGAAAGTTCTTGATGCGAACGGTTTGCCCTACGGGATCGGCGCTCGGACCATAGATCTTCTCGACCACGGTTTGGCCGAGCACGACCACCTTGGTGCCGCCCTCGACATCCGACTGGGTGATCCCGCTTCCAATCGCCACTGGCCAGTCCTTGATCAAGAAGAACTCGGGCGAGACGCCATTGATGCTGGTGCCCCAGTTCTGATCCTCGCTGATCACCGAGGCGTTCGAACGCAGTTGTGGGGCGGCGTAGCGAACGGCGCTGGATTCGGCGCGCATGGCTTTGAGATCCTCCCAGGTCAGGGTCGGCATGCTGCCGAACCCCCCCCGCGCCCCACCCGAGGTGGTGCTGCCGGATAGAACGATAAGCATGTTGGAGCCCATGGAGGCGAAGGCCTCGGACACGCGCGCCTTGGCGCCCTCGCCGATGGCCACCATGGCGATGACCGCCGACACGCCGATGATCACGCCCAACGTGGTGAGGAACGAGCGCATCTTGTTGCGCAGGAGCGCCCGGATGGCGACGCGCAGGACTTGAATTGGATTCATGGGAGCCCCGCTGCTGCCGCTTCGGCTGCGGCCGCCACCACGTCGGCCACCATGGGTGGTTGCTGCCGGTCGGTTTGCACGCGGCCGTCGCGCATGACCACCACACGCGAGGCATAGCGTGCGATGTCCGGCTCGTGGGTCACCAGCAGCAGCGTGATGCCACTGCGGCCAAGTTCCTGGAACAAGGCCATGATCTCCACGCTGGTGCGCGAGTCCAGGTTGCCAGTAGGCTCGTCGGCGACCATGAGGTGGGGTTTGCTGACAAGAGCACGCGCGATGGCGACCCGCTGTTGTTGGCCGCCTGACATCTGGTTGGAATGGTGGTGGATGCGGTCGCCCAGCCCCACGCGCTCCAGCGCCTCGCGGGCGCGCTTGTGGCGCTCGCGCCCGGAGACACCAGCGTAGAGCAGTGGCAGTTCCACGTTTTCGATGGCGCTCGTACGCGACAGCAGATTGAAGCTTTGAAACACGAATCCCAAAGTGCGGTTGCGCAGTCGGGCCAGGGCGTTGCGGTCGAGCGTCGAGACCTCCTCGCCCACCAGATGGTACGAGCCCGACGTCGGCCGATCCAGGCACCCCAGGATGTTCATGAGGGTGGACTTGCCCGAGCCCGATGGGCCCATCACCGCCACCGATTCTCCCTCGGAGATGGTCAGCGAAACGTCGCGCAGGGCGTGCACCTCCACGTCCCCCATCCGGTAGACCTTCGAGATATGCTCGACCTCGATGAGCCGATTTGCCATGACCGCACCTAGAAGGGACGACGGCCCGGACCGCCGGGAGGAGCGCCTGGCAAGGTCGGCGTGGACGACTTGGCGGCATCCGTCAGCGTGGCATCGGTGAGAACCAGGTCGCCTTCCGCCAGCGGGCCCTCCACCACTTCGGTCTTGCTGCCGTCCGAGGTACCGGTCTTTACGCGGGTCGAGCTTGGTAGGCCGCCTTTCAGCACCCAGACCAATTTGCGATCCGGCGCATCGTCGGTGCCTGCGGACGGTCCGCCGCCCGCGCCAGCATGCTGGCGACTGCCCATACCACCTGCTGCCTTGGCGCCGCCGCCCGCCTGACCCTTGGCGCCTTCCGCACCGTCGCCACCGCGCGCGCGCTTGGGCGGTTCCATCTTGAGCGCGGCGAACACCTCGTTGCTCGGACGAAAGCGCAGGGCTGCGTTGGGGATGCGCAACACGTCCTCGCGGTTGGCAAAGACGAAGTTCACGTTGGCGGTCATGCCAGGCCGCAGTTTCAATTCCGAATTGTCCACGTCGATCACGGCGTCGTAGGTGACCACGTTCTGCAGGGTCTGGGCCGCGTTCCTGATCTGGCGCACCTTGCCCTTGAAGCGTTCGCCCGGGTAGGCGTCCACCACGAAGGTCGCGTCCATGCCCGCGGTCAGCTTGCCCACGTCGGCCTCGGCCACGCTGGTATCGACCTGCATCTTGCGCAAGTCCTCGGCGATGACGAAGATGGTCGGCGCGGCCAGCGACGCCGCCACGGTCTGGCCAACGTCCACGCTGCGCGAGATGACGACACCGTCGGTGGGCGAGATGATGTTGGTGTACGCCAGGTTGACCCTGGCCTGGTTGAGCGCGGCCTTGGCCTGCGCGAGGTTGCCGGCATTGACGGCCACCTGGGCTTTCGCCGCCTCCAGGTTGGATTTGGCGGTATCGAAATCCGCGGGCGCCACCAGCTTGCGTTCGGCCAGATTCTGCTGGCGCTTGAAGTCGATCTCGGCCTGGTTGGCCATGACCTTGGCCTTGAGCAAGGTACCCTCGGCAGCGGCGAAATTGGCGCGCGCCTGTTCCAGCGACGCCTGGAAGAGCTGCGGATCGATCTTGGCGATGATCTGCCCCTTCTTCACTGGCGAGTTGAAATCGACGAAGAGCTGCTGCACGCGGCCCGAGACCTGGCTGCCCACCTGCACGGTGACCAGCGCGGACAGGATGCCGGTGGCCGTGACCCGAGCGACGATACGGCCACGATCAACCGCCGCGGTCTCCCACTGAACCGGTGGCCTGGCGGCCCTGCGCTTGAGCAAGGTATTCGTGGCCACAGCCGCAACGGCGAGGAGAACGACCACCCCCCAGAGCGTCTTTGATTTCAACAATCTCATGTCTTGTCTCGGTAGCTATCACTCGACTTGTTTTTCGCCAACCTCTTCCGGCCGGGCTTGGCCGACAGAGTGGCGCGATGGAACCATGGCAAAGCAAGCCACGTGCCGCCACGGTCAAGTCCAGGATTGGCCGCCCGTACCTTCCAACTCATGCGGATTTGGCAGTAGCCGCTGCGGCTTCCGCTACCAGCGCTCTTTGTGTACGAGATCCTCCAACCGCTTGCGCGCGAAGGGGCGCGGCACCGCATTGGGAAACCCCAGCGGCGTCATGGCGATCACCCGAACCTCAGGCGGGATGCCCAGGATCTCCCTGGTCTTACCTTCGTCGAAGTTGCACACCCAGCAGGTGGCCAGCCCCTCCTCGGTGGCGGCCAGGATGATGTGGTCCATGACGATGCCCATGTCGATCTCGGCGGCATTGAAGCCGTCGGCGCGCTGCCAGGCCTTGGCCGGCTCCACGCAGCCGACCAGAATGACCGGCGCGGTGTAGAACCACTCGCGAACGTAGACGGTCTTCATGCGCGCCCGGATTTCCGGGTCGGTCACGACGATCAGGTGAAAGGGTTGCAAGTTGGCTGCCGTGGGTGCAATCCGGCCGGCCCCGAGCACGCGATATAGAACATCTTCGGCGATCGGATCCGATTTGTAACCGCGCAGACTGCGGCGCACTCGAATCAGCTCCTGGAAGTCCATGGCCAGACTTTCCTCGCTTGTCCGAGGAGAATCAAGTGGAGAGGTGGAGAGTCGCTACTTCGGACCGGCGCCGCTTTGGATGGCCGCCTGCAAACCCGAGGTCGCGTCCGGCGTGTAGGAATACGGGGGCGTGGTGAAGGGCGTTCCGCCGCCGCCCGTGGACTGCGTGCCACTGGTGCCAGAATAGAGATTGCCCTGGGCCGTGATGTAGGCCGTGCCCTGATCGCTGGTGCTATTGAATTGCTGGGGATTCTTCACCCCGACAAAGGCGTTGTTCTCGACGAGAATCTGGGACTGGATGCCGGCGCGCACGCAGTAGTTGCTGCTGGTCGAGGTGTAGAGATTGTTAAGGATGTGGTTCTTGCCGTAGCGCACGCGCGGCTGCCGTTCCACCACGTTGTCCGCCCACCAGTTGTGGTGCCATGTGATGTTCAGCTTGCCCGCGTCGCTGGTCACGCTGTCATCGCCCCCGACCAGGTTGCTGTAGCGGTGCCCCGCGGCGCCGGTTGAATCGCTGCCGCTGTTGTCTGTCCTCGCCGTGTAGTGGAACTTGGTCCACGACACGGTGACGAAGTCGGCACCGTTCGTGATGTCGAGGTTGCCGTCGGTGCCGTCGGAAATATCGCAGTGGTCGAACCAGATGTGGTTGGCGTTGTTCCCCACCGAGATGGCATCGTCGCCCGACGAGCAACCTTTCGAGGAATCGTAACTCGGGTCTTTGGAGCAGTCGCCGACCGCGTAGCCCACGATTTTGATGTTGCGAATGATGACATTGGTCGAGCCGCTCACCCCGACGTGGCCGTGGATCTCGGCACCGCACAGACCGGCGATGGTCTTGTTCGAGCCCACCGACAGGCTCCCGGCCGCCATCACGCCCTTCACGTAGATCACCGCGGCGGTGCTGCCTTTGGCGGCAGACTGCAATTCCGCCAGGGTGGTCACCGTGACTGGCGTCGCGCTGCCCCCGCCCGTGGTACTGCCCGATTGGGACGCCCAGCCAATAAGAGGACTCGGGTCTGGTGGCGCCGTGCAGTTGCCAGAGCTGGAGCCACCGGTCCCGGGGCTTCCACCCGTGCCGGCGCCGCCCGTGCCAGCCCCACCTGAGCCGCCTGCCCCAGTTCGGGCGTCCCCTGGATTGGCAACCTCGCTGCCTGTTCCAGCGTCGGTTGCCGCGCCAGCCGCGCCGCCCGTGCCGGCAGTCTTGCCGCCGGTTCCGGCGCCGCCCGTGCCAACCGTACTACCACCGCTGCCAAGCGCTCCCCCGGTCGCCACGCCACCCGTGCCGACTTTGCCGCCGGTTCCAGCGACCGTACCGCCGGTACTGGTGGTGGAGCCGCCGGCCGCGGTCGCGCCTCCGCTGCCCACGACACCGCCGGTTCCCTTCACGCCGCCCGAAGCCGCTGCGCCAGCCACGCCCCCGGTGGACGGAATCGAGCTATCAAGGTGGGCGCTCCCGGATTCGGTGCTGTTGCAACCGGCGAGAACACAAAAACAGGCGGCTACCACTGAGGATCTAAACATCTCGGCTCCTCTTTCCGGGGCAGTGCCTAACCAGCTGCAAACGGCTCAGGCAATTCGCAAGTCATGATCGACGATGCATTCAGGGCGACGGCGCCTACAAAGGCTCGTCGCGTCGGCACAGGCGCACTACTCCGGGGTGCTGTTGTCGGACCACTTATGCAGCATGGCTTTCCCGTTCGGGCCAATGCCGTCTCCGGCTTTGGCTGCTGGAGGCATCTTGTCGTTGTCCACATCGAACAAAATGGAAGCAATACGGTCACTCGCATCTTTGTACGCGTCGAGACTAAAGGACGCCCCGCGATTGGGCGGGGAGCCGTGGCAGACCAGACAATGATCCCTCAGGAGAGGATAGATATCCCTGTTGTAGGTCGGGTTGTCGGGCACGCCGCTGATGTCCGCGACCCCATAGTGGCAGGATCCGGAAAGGGCAGCCATCGCGACAATTGCTAGGAAGAGTCTCATCTCATGCACTCCAGTTCGAGCTTACGACTCACGGGCCGAATCCGTACGAATCCGAATGCGACACGTACTACGATGATAGTCTAATCAGGATGGTTTCAGTCTGCCTTATTGAAACCTTCTCACGGCACTAACTATCAAAGAGACGTGCGTGAGAATCGTGTGGGAGATAAAAAGGTCTTTCAGGTCCGAATTCATACCATCCATCCACCCCGAACTCCCGAGAGTCCATGAAGCAATTGCCTGCATTGGTATCTATTCTAGTGTTCCTGGGCGCTTCCAATCAGGCAATCGCTGGGAAGAAAAAGTCCCACCACAAGAGCCCGCCGCCAGCGGATGACACGTCGCAGACAACCGAGTCCTCCATGGACAAGGCCGCGGAGAGCAAGCCCGCAGAGGCTAAGCAGCCGCTCGACTTCGATTTCTTCGGCGACAAGGCCGCGAAAGCCGAGGCAGGCGAGGCAGCGGGCGAGAGCCCCGGCCTAGCAGCTGAGCGCGAACAACAGTCGCAAACCCGACGCTGGATGCTCAAGACCCACCAGACCCTGGGCATCACCACCTGGGCCCTCATGGCGGCGACCGTGACCATTGGCCAGCTCAACTACAACCAGCTCTATGGCGGCGGTGGTGGAAGCAATGCCAACAAGTGGCAGGGAACGCATCAGATTCTGGTTCTTTCGACCAGCGTGGCCTTCGCCGCGACGGCGGCGTTCGCCATCTTCGCACCCACACCCTACAAAAAGCCGCTGCATTTCGACACCGGCCTTGTCCATCGCATCGCCGTCATCGGCGCCACCTTGGGCATGGTGACCGAGGGTTTGCTCGGCTGGTGGACCACCCATCAGGCCAACGCCGGCAACCCCAACAACCTGCGCAGCATGGCGCGCATGCACCAGATCGTCGGGTACACCACCTTCGGGTTCCTGACCATCGCGGGTACGGTCTGGGTCTTCTAGGACTGAAGCTACTTCACGTAGATGTTGGGCTTGGGCGGATCGGTCATTCCAGCGCCGATGTGGAAGCTGGTGTGCGGCGGCTGGTTGTAGCCGGTCTGCTCGGAGGACACTTGCATGCGGTACTGTGGGTCGTGCATCAGCGTGAACAGCCGACGCGCGGTCGCGTCGGTGGTGGTGTAGATGCACAAGGCCGCATTGCCGGTTTCCCGCCAGATGATCTCCTCGCGCCAGTCACCCAGTAGGTCGGCGGTGAGGACCGGCGTGGCCTTGCTGCCGTTGTTCGAGGCGCAGGTCGAGCAGCTTTGCAGCGTGCCGCCGCCGAATTTCGTGATGGCGGTGCCATCTTCTAGCTCGCGCGATTCGTCCGCGTCCCAATAGATGAGGAAGTTCATGGACGGCGTGGTCTTGCTGTCAACCACCGCGCCGGTGGTGGCGGATACGACCCCACCCGAATTGTTGGTCCACGCCTCGGCGCCGTCGTAGAGCGGTGACACATCGTCGGCCACGCCGCGCGCGGTGTTGCTGGCCAGCACCGGGCCGGCCGCGATGACCGTGCAGTTCTCGGCGGCGCGAACATCGAAGATGGGCGACGCGCTGGACTCGTGGGGCATGAAGATTTCCAGCCCGGGCCGCGACGGCACCAGATCCCCGACGTGCAGGGCGTCGCCGTGGCCATAGTTGGTCGAGCACCTGGGCGTGCCATCACTGTTGAGGGTGGCGGCACCGAAGATGATCTCCTGCGCGCCGTCGCCGTCCACGTCCGCCACTGCCATGCTGTGGGCGCCCTGGCCGGGGAGCATCGCCCCCGCGTCGCTCTCCGCGCTGTCGGTCTTCCAGATCTCCACCAGCTGCCCCGCCCGCCAGTTCCACGCCGTCATGGTGGTGCGATTGGCGTAACCGCGCGCCATGAGCAGACTTGGGCGGCCGCTCGCGCTCTTGCCCGCCCCCGAGTCGCTGACGAAACCGACCGAGGCCAGGAAGAGATCCACGCGATTGCCGTAGTCGTCGCCCCAGGACGACACATCGCCGCGGGGCACGTCGAAATTCACGGTGCCGAGCTCGGCGCCGGTGGCGCCCGCGAACACCGTCAGGTATTCGGGCCCGGTCAGGATGTAGCCAGTCATCCCGGACGCATTGGCCACCGAGCGGTAGTCGGCGCTGTCGTCGTCCGAGGCGGCGGGACCGGTGTGCAAGAACGCGCCGCTGCCGTCCTTGGTGCCGGGCGCGGTCTTCAGCGCCACTTCGGCTTTTCCGTCGCCGTCGAAATCGTAGACCAGGAACTGCGTGTAGTGCGCGCCGGCTCGGATGTTGACCCCGAGATCGATACGCCACAGACGCTTGCCGCTCAGCTTGTAGGCATCGAGGTAGACATTGCCCGTGCATCCCGACTGGGCATTGTCCTTGGCATTGGTGGGCATCCACTTGAGTACGATTTCGTATTCGCCGTCGCCGTCAAGATCGCCCACGCTGCCGTCGTTGGCGTCGTAGGTGTAGCCCTCGCTGGGGGATTCGCAGGTGGGCGCGCCAGGCGTCACGCCCGCAGGCGGAACGTCGAGAGGGATGCGCAGGTAATTCTCGGCCCACACGGAAGCGTTGCCGGAATCCGCGCCTTCCACACCCGCCACCACGGCGCGCACCGAATAGACCGAACCGGCCGTACCATCCTTGTCGCGATAGTTCGTGCTGTCGGTGATGCGCGCGATGCGGTCGCCATCGCGATAAAGGTTGTATGAGACGTTGCCGGGATTCTGCGGGTCGTATTCGTAGCCGAACATGCGCCAACCCACGTACACGCCGCCGTCGACCTTGACCGCCACCACGCCGCGGGTGAGCGCTTCCATTTGATAGTGCCCACTTTGGGTTCCGCCCACGTTCTTGCCGAACGGGGTCACGGCGTCCAGCGGTTGCGACGAGCACGCCAAGCAGAGCAGCAGGCTGGCAAGGTGGTTGGGACGCATCAGAAGGTGACCCCAAGCAAGGCGTTGCCAAGCCACGCCGGCCGGCCGGTGCGCGCCGCCTCGACCTTGTCGATGAATACTTGCGGCTCGCGCAGGAGCAGCAGCGCGCCGCCGGACACCTGCAAAACGACGTGGGGAGATAGGACGACCTCCACGCCGACTGAACCGAACCACCCAGGCGAAAAGCCCGAACGATCGTGACCAAGGTAGCCGCTGCTGCCCTCACCGTGCACGGCCAGGTGGAACAGCGCTGCTCCTGTCTGCACGTAGGGCACGAACCGCCACCAGGCCGGCGCCAACAGCGACGCTGAAAACGAGCCCAGCGCTTCGTCCAGCGTCGCGCTGCCAGCGCTCGCCACAGTGACCGTGCGCGGCTGAGCGCCGAACGCGCCAGCCCCCAGTGTCAAACGCAGCCAGGGTCGAACGGCGTAGCCAACTTCCAAGGTCGGCAAGAACGCGGGCGAAAAGCCCGAGAAGCTTCCCGTGCTGACCATGCCAAACGCGAGGTAGCGACGGCCGACCGTCGTATGTGCCACCACGGGGCGCGGCTTCTCCCTCGACAGGTTCTGGCTACGCACCAGCGAGTCGAACATGCGGGCCCGGATGAAGTCGACAACCCGAACGGCCAGCACCAGATCCGCGCGATCGCCGGCGTCCTTGTCCACGGACAGGTGCCCGACAGAGGTCTTGCCAGCGCTGCGGTCCAGGAACCAAACGTCGATGGCGCCGATGGCCGAATCATTCGAATGTTCCGGGTGTCCCACCAACGCGACGACGGCGGCGGGGGTGAGTTCCTGCGCCACGAGATCGAGCTGTCCTGGCGGTTCAACGCCCGCTGGCGATTCGACCAGGCGGATCTCGAATCCGACCGAGGCCGCTTCACCACGCAGCCGCGTGAGCGCATCCACCATCGGGACATTGGCGACGCTCGGCACGATCACGGCGATGACCGCCGAAGATGGGGCTGCGGAAGTGTCGGTGGAGGCGGCGGGGCCAGCCGCCCCTTGCAGCAGGGCGAGGACGAGCGCGGCGCTGGTCGCGGTCACTCGGATTCCAACAAAGACCGAGCCAGCTCGGCCTGGGGTCCTTGCGGGAATCGTGCGAGGTATTGGCCCGCCACCTTGCGTGCGCGTTCGGGTGAGCTCTGCGCTAGCAAGGCCATTTCCCTGCCCAAGGCCTCGCTGGCATAGAGACCGCGCGGCGCCTCGCGCAGGTAGGTCTCGTACCAGCCCAGGGCGGGCTCGGAGCGATCCGGCACCGCCTCGGCAAGCCGGCCAAGAAAGAAGGAGGCGTCGCGGGCGTGCTCAGCCCCGGCAAAGCGCGACCGCATGGCCAGCAGAACCTGGCGCGCCAGATCGTAGCGTTTGGTGTAGCGGGCCGCGTCCGCCAAGGAAGACAGATCCGCGGCGCTGGCCTGGGCGATGGTCGCGCCTATCCCGCGCCGTTCGGCCTCGGTGATAACGCTGGTGAAATCGCCCTTGGCCAAAAGCTTCGACCATGCCACCGGTGCGGGCTCACTGGCAGGCATGGCCATCCGGTGCCGTGCTGGGTCGGGTGGAACAACGCCGCGGGGATTGGCTGGCAGGATCCTGCCGCTGCTGGCGGCCTCGGCCTGGACGGCAACCGGTGGCGCAATCGGCGGCTGGACTTGTTGGGACTCGGCCTGGGCCGGCTCGGCGAAGAGCTCCAAGGACTCGTCCTTGCCCACCGCGATGGTGCGATTGGGCGGCGCCAGAACCTCGACCAGCCCGCTCTTCATTTGCAAGGTCAGCCGACCGCGGTCGGCGGCAAAGGCGAGATGGAACTCCGTGCCCTTGACGTTGACCCGGAATGGGCCCGCCACGAACCGCCACGAAGCGTTGGCGCGCGGCTTGACGTAGACATCGAGGGCCCCGTCGGCCAGCCCGATCTGGGCACCGCGCGCGTCCAGTGCCTCTACGGTTACGTTCGTCAGGGGGCCAAGGTCGATGCGGGAGTCGTCGGAAAAACGCAGGCGAGAGGTGCTGCCCGAAGGGGACGCGATGACGTTGCCTTCGCTTGCCGCCAGTCCCTCGATAGCGTAGCGCAAGGCAGGCTCTGGACGCGCCGGAAGGGCGCGGTACGCCACCAGCGCCAGCGCCGCGACCGCGCTGGCCGTGGCGAATCCCGCCAGCCAAGCCCGCACCTTCATGCCTCGCTCCGGAAGATGTGGAGGCGTGCTTGCAGGATTGGCAATCGGTCCCTGGATCCGCTGCCACCCTTGGTCGAGTTGCGCCGGCGAAATCTGCCCCAGCTCGCGCTCAGCCAGCGCGACGAAGTTGTCTACCCTGCGCTCGTCCCTAGGCTCGATCATCGTCAAGCCCTCCTGGGAAGTCGGCCGGTCCCTCTTCGAGCCCGACGCGCAGGTGATCGTCGCGGAGAATGGCCCGCGACACGTGGCCGTTGGCCTTGTCGAGATCGCGCTTCACCGTGGCCAAGGAAAGCTCAAGATTCGCGGCAATCTCGGCCAACTCCATGCCTTCCAATCGGCGCAGTACGAACACCGCGCGAAGCCGGGCGTTCATGCCGTCAAGGACCGCCTGCACGCGCGAGAGCAGCTCGCGCGATTCGAAGTCGACGTGGGGCACCGATGGCTCCGCGACCGGGCGGAAAAAGATGGCGCCCAGCCGGGAGCGAATGCGATGGCGGCGCATCTCCTCGCTGACCACGCGAACCGCGAACGAGTAGATGAAGCTACGCAGAGCCCCCGGATTGGACAAGGTGGAAAGTCGGCCAAAAACCCGCAGAAAAACCTCTTGAAGCAAGTCCTCGGGATCGTGACGCGCGCCCAGGGATCGTCGCAAAAGCGCGAAGACCATGGGCGCGAAGCGATACCAGATCTCGCGCTGAGCCCATTCCTGGCCCGCCATTCCCGCGCGCGCCAGGGTGTCGTCGTCCAGATCCTTGGCGGCAACGCCCGCTGCTTGGCGCACAGGGATCTCTTCGGTCTGCCCACGACCTGGGCGCAGCCGCGAACCGTCACCGCTCTTGGCCATGGACCGAAAGGACACGAATACGATCTTACCCGAACGGTGAGACGGTGTCCCCTTGCTTGCTGCGGTCGCGTCCTCTCCACGGGGCGTTGCAGTTTCGCCAAGGTCGGCAAGCCTTGGGCCCCCGCGCACTGGCCGCGGGGCAGGCGCGTCACTCTTGGGGCACTGGCTAGTCATGGTTGGCACTTTCAAACTCGGCTCGTGTGTGCAGTGTTGCGGGCGGAAAGAACAGCTCATCGTTGGCGCCACAACGCGCCGTCTCGGCGCTATTCCCGGCAGGATTCCATGCGGCCGCAAGATTCATGGGACCCATGGCCGGGAGCTGGTGGCTTCGCGACTTGATGGTAAGGTCATGTCCCGAACGCGGTCAGCCATGCGTGAAATACTTTGGGTATCTTTCCTCTTGAGTGCGGCCAGCTACCTGGCGGCTTGCCTGCTTTTCCTGGCACGGGCGCGACGACGGTCGGCTGTTCACCTTGGGCCGCGCTGGGCGCCGCGCCTCCTGGATGCAGGCGCTGTTCTGCAATTCGTCTATCTGGTGCTTTTTGCGGTGATGGACCGGAAATGCCCGGTCTATTCCCTGCACTCGGCGCTGGGCATCGTTTCCCTGGTCGGGGTGGCCAGCTACGCCGTGCTCAGCCGCGGCCGCCAGCTCGAAGCCCTGGGCGGATTCGTGGCCGCCTCGGCTGCAGTGTTTCTCATCATCGCGCGCTCGCTAGCCGCCAGCACGCCCATGCCCAACCAGCGCTGGCTCATGGCCATCCACATCACCTCCAATCTGCTCGGCGGCGGCATCTTGCTGGTCGCCGGCTGCGCCGCCGCCTTCTACCTGGTCAACGAGCGCAGGCTGAAGGCCCGCCGCGTTCTCGGACAGGGGCCCAAGCTGCCTCCCCTGGAATCCCTCGACGCCGTCGTGCACCGCCTGTTGTGGATCGGCCTGCCCCTGCTCACCATCGGCCTGCTCACCGGCCGCATGGTCATCAAGCACGCCGAGGCCATCACCTTGGGCGATGCATTCCGGGCAGCCCTGTCGGGTGCCAGCTGGCTGGTGCTGATGGCGGTCTTGGTCTTGCGCCAGACCGCGAGCTGGCGCGGGCGTCGTCCCGCGTACGCCACGCTGGCAGGCACGCTGGGAATCTTCATCGTCATCGTCCTCTACATCGCGCGCGCCCTTTTGGGGGACGGTCTGTGATCGTCGTCGTCGGGCTTTCGCACCGAAGCGCGCCGGTCGAGGTGCGCGAGCGCCTGGCTGTGGCTCCGGCCGACCTGGCGCAGCGCCTGGCCGATCTCAAACAGCGCACGAACGCCGCCGAGATGGTCATGCTGTGCACCTGCAACCGCGTGGAAGTGATGGCCTCGCCCCAGCCGGGAAGCACGCAAACGCCGGGCGAGCTTGGCGCGAGCATCGTGGACGCACTCGAAGCTGTGGCCCCCAAGGTCCGTCCGCACCTCTACGTACGCGACGATCGCGCCGGCATCGAACACCTTTTCCGTGTGGCCAGCTCGCTCGACTCGCTGGTGGTGGGTGAACCCCAGATTCTGGGCCAGCTCAAAGACGCATTTTCCTGCGCGCGCGGGGCGCACGCCGTGGGCCCCTGGCTCAACCGCGCCTTCGAACACGCCTTCCGCGTGGCCAAGCGCGTACGCAGCGAGACCGCGCTCGGCGCTGGACAGGTCAGCATCCCGACCGTGGCCGTGGATCTGGCGCGCGAAATCTTCAGCGAGCTTAGCGGCCACAAGGTCGTGCTGGTGGGCACCGGCGAAATGGCCGGACTGGTCGCGACCCTGCTCGGCAAGGCCGGCGCGCAAGTCTTCGTGGTTGGACGCACCCTCGAGCGAGCGCGCGAGGTGGCGCAGAAACTCGGCGCCGAACCCCGATCCTGGGAAGATTTCCCCAGCCTGCTGGCCATGGCCGACATCGTGGTCAGCAGCACCAGCGCGCCCGGCTATGTGATCACGCTGGAGCAACTGGCCCAGACCCGGCGTCAGCGCCACGGGCGAAACCTGTTCCTTGTCGATCTGGCGGTTCCGCGCGACGTGGATCCGCGCATTGCCGATCTGGACGGCGTGTTCCTCTACAACGTGGACGACCTATCGCGGGTTGCGGATACGGCCTTGTCCGACCGCCGGCGCGAAGCGGAGAAAGCCGCCGCCATCGTGGGCGAGGAAACCGAAAGCTTTCTGCGCAAGTCGCACGCCGAGCGCATCACACCGACCTTGGTGGCCCTGCGCGAGCGTTTCCGCACCACCCTCGAAGCCGAGCTCGAACGCAGTCTGCGCGGCCAGCGCGTGACCCTGGAACCTTCGCAAAAAGAAAGCTTGCAGCGTGCCCTTGGCGCCGCGGTCGAGAAGATGTTGCACACGCCGACCGAGCGCCTGCGCGCGTGGGCCAAGGACGACCATTTCGGCGACTGGCACACCGACCTTCTGGTCAGCGCCATCGAGGAGCTTTTCCAGTTGCACGAACAGGCGGTGGCCGCGCCCATGGAAAACGAGCGAGCCAAGCCATGAGCACACCCGATATCCGCCGTTATCTGGCCAACTGGCAGGCCGAGGTCGATAGCACCGAACAGTACCTGGCCATGGCCGAGCACGAGCCCGACGCGGGCACCGCGCGCGTGTACCAGAACCTGGCCGAGATCGAGAAGAAGCACGTCGACTTCTGGGAGACCCGGCTGCGCGCCGCCGGCCACGATCCCGGGCCACGCAAACCCAGCTGGCGAGCCCGCGTGCTGGTCTACTGTGCCAAGCGCTGGGGCGCCAAGTCGGTGCTGGAAACCGTAGCGTCGAACGAGTACGAAAGCCGCAACTCCTACGTTCCGCAGACCGAAACCGCGGCCACCACCATGACTAGCGAAGAGCACGCCCACGCCCGCGTGCTGCGCGCCATCCTGTCCAAGACCGGCCTTGGCGCGGCCAGCTTTGTGCGCACCGAGAAGGGCCACCGCCGTCTGGGCGGCAATGCTCTGCGCGCGGCCGTGCTTGGTTCCAACGACGGGCTATCGTCGAATCTCAGCCTGGTCATGGGCGTGGCCGGCGCCAGCGTCGACACGCACACCATCTTGCTCACGGGCATCGCCGGCCTGCTCGCCGGCGCGTGCTCCATGGCCATGGGCGAATGGATCTCGGTCACCAGCTCGCGCGAGCTGGCCGAACGCGAGATGCGCACCGAGAGCGACGAGCTGGAGGCCAATCCCGAGGAAGAGCGGCACGAGTTGCAGCTCATCTACGAAGCCAAGGGCCTCAGTCCCGAGGAAGCGGCCGAGCTGTCGGCCAAGCTGCTGGCCGACCCCAAAGCAGCTATCGATGTGCTGGCGCGCGAGGAGCTGGGTCTTGATCCGTCCGAGCTGGGTGGATCGCCCTGGGTCGCGGCCGGCAGCTCGATGTTGCTCTTCGCCCTCGGCGCCCTGGTGCCGGTTCTGCCCTTCATGTTTCTCAAGGGCACGGCGGCCATCGTGGCCAGCATGGCCGCGGGCAGCGCCGGGCTTTGCCTCATGGGAACGGCCATCGCGATCTTCACCGGCCGCTCGGCGCTCTACTCGGCGGGCCGGCAACTGCTGCTCGGCCTGCTCGCCGCAGGCGCCACCTTCGGCATCGGCCGACTGATCGGCGTGGCCATCGCCGGGTAGCGACTACTTCACGCCCTTGGCGGCGAAGAAGAGTTTGTAAGCCATGTCCTGTTTAAGGATGTGGTTCGTGAGCCAGTCGCGCAAGAAGTCCAGAACCGGCGCGCTGATCACGCTCTTGCCGGCCTTGAGATCGGCCTGCAGCGCCAGCGCCTTCTGGGTCAGTGCCTCGTGCTCTTTCACGTGCACGGCCGCCTGCGCATAGCCGTGGGTGCGAAAGAGCATCTCTTCCGTCGCGAAATGCGTCTTCGTGTAGACGATCAGCTTGTCGAGAACGGTGCCCAAGGCGTCCTTGCTCTTGCCTGCCAGCATTTCGCTGTGAAGCAGGTTGATGAGGTCGATGAGCCCCTTGTGCTCCTTGTCGATCTTTGCCACGCCCACGCTCATGTTGTCGGACCAGGAAATGAGTGCCATGGACGACACCATCGGCGGGGCCATAAGGAAATTGAGCGGCCACTGACCGCGCCGCACGGGGCTGCTTTCCTTTCGAACGCCGAGCGACGCAGACCGCGAGCGGGAATGTGTTCGCCGCCAGCCGACGTGCGCAATCGATAATCGCCAAAAATCAGGCAACGCCGCCAGGTGCCCGGCATCTAGTCCAAGGGACTTTCCCCGGCCCGTTGACAGAATTCATCGAGTCCCCAAGCAAACTTACTATTACGAACATATTAGTAATGGAGACTACACTTGACATTTTATCCACATACCCGTACAAGTACCTACGAAATCTTAATCCATAGGGGCGGGTGCTAGCATGAGATCACAGACAAGTGGTACGTTACGCAAACACGAAGCTTGGGTAAGCTCGTTGCAGCGTTTGGCTGACGCTGCCGTCGTCATCCTCGCACAGGTGTTAGCGCGCTATCTGCACCGCGAGCCGTGGGGCGAGCAGACCATGACGGTCACCGTCCTCGGTCTTCTGATTTTCGGATTCGCGGCCGAGGTGGGCGGACTCTACCGTCCCTACCGAATGGAAACCATCGCTCGCGAGATCAGGGACACGCTGGTTTCGTGGCTACCGGTTCCGCTGGCCCTGCTGGCCTTCTGGTTCTTCACCAAGACCTCTACGCAGTACTCTCGCGTCGCCGCGTCCATCTGGTTCGTCGTGGCGCCCATCATGCTTTGCACCCTGCGCGCCAGTGCGCGAGTTGGGCTACGCATCCTGCGCGCCCAAGGCCACAACACACGTCGCGTGGCGATCCTCGGCTGCACCAAGGATGCGGAGCGATTGGCGTCTGCGCTCGATGGGCTGCCTTGGCTTGGCCTCGACCTTCAAGGCGTGTACGACGACCGTTCCGAGAAACGCCGTCACACGCCCAAGCACCCCAAATGCAAGGTTCTCGGCACCGCGAACGATCTCGTCGAACAGTGCCGCAAGGGCGCGATTGACGTGGTCTACGTGGCGCTTCCACTGCGCGCGGAATTGCGCACGGCCGGGATACTTTCTGAGCTCGCCGACACCACGGTGACCGTCTACATGGTCGCTGACTTCCTCTACTACAGCCTGCTGCGAGCGCACTGGAGCCAGGTGGGCGGGATCCCGGTGGTCAGCGTTCACAATTCTCCCTTCGAGGGCGTTGTGGCTTGGGTCAAACGTCTGGAGGACTTGGTCATCGGCAGCATGATCGTGCTGATAACCCTGATTCCCATGGCTTTCATCGCCGTTGCCATCAAGGTCAGCTCGCCAGGCCCGGTTTTCTTCCGCCAGTGGCGCTATGGCTTGTGCGGAAAGAAGATCCGCATCCTCAAGTTCCGCACCATGACCGTATGCGAAGACGGGCCAGAGGTCCGGCAGGTTCAGAAGAACGATTCTCGCGTGACCGCCATTGGCCGCTTCTTGCGACGAACCTCGCTCGATGAATTTCCGCAGTTCCTGCAGGTGCTGACGGGGGAACTTTCACTGGTCGGGCCAAGGCCACACGCTGTGGCTCACAACGAACAGTACCGCTCCCTCATTCACGGCTACATGCTTCGCCACATGGTCAAGCCTGGCATCACCGGCTGGGCCCAGGTCAACGGTTGGCGGGGTGAAACCGCCGAGCTCGACAAGATGGAACAGCGGGTACAGCACGACCTGGAATACATCCGCAATTGGAATCTCCTTCTTGACCTCAAGATCATCTTCCTGACGATCTTCGGCGCCAAGAAGGGCAGAAACGCCTACTAGGGCTCTTGTCCGCGCCCAAGCAATCCACCAGCGCTGGCTTGTTGAGTCGGCTGCGGCTGGCCGGTTTGTTTGAGAAGACCGGCATCGTGGCCTGCGAATCGACCCTGTGCGAGTCGGACGAGCCGCTCTATCCCGAAGAAGTCGCGCAGATCTCTGGTTGTGTAGCGAAGCGACAGCGAGAATTCGCGGCGTCGCGAAGGTGTGCCCGCAAGGTTCTTGCCGCTATGGGAATCAAGGACTTTCCGCTACTGCCGGGGCCAGATAGGGCACCTATCTGGCCGGCCAACGTGGTGGGTGCCATCACGCACACCGACTGCAGTCCGAACGGGTACTGCGGGGTCGCCGTGGCGGACGGCGGCCTGACCACCGGACTGGGAATCGACGCTGAGCCACGGCTTCCCCTACCCACCGAACTGTGGCCATCCATTCTCGACCCTGAGGAACAGCGGCGTGCCCTCGCGACCGATGAGCCAGGAATCCAAGCACGCCTGGTATTTTCGGCGAAAGAGACAACCTACAAGGCCCTCTATCCAACCTTGAGGCAGTTCCTCGACTTTTCGGAAGTTCACATCCGGGTGCACGCCGAAGAAGGCCTCTTTTTCGCGCACTTGATTGGGCCAATAGCGAAGACCTTTGCGGTGCGACAGCCTTTGGAGGGCCGGCTGGTCGTCGACGACGAGCTGATGGTCACGGCCATGATCCTGCCCCGCTTGCCCTGCCCATGAAGGGCCGGCGCCGTATCCATGCATTTCTCAGGCTGCGCCGGGCCCCTTCGATCCTGGTTCCTTTGCCTGCGACTCGTCAGCGCCAACAAGTCCGACCGGCGGCCGGATGTGGGAGGAACGAAACACGAGGTAGCGGCTGGCCACGAAGTTGAAGGCCGTGGCTGCTGCGATTCCAACCAGCGCGGCCAGTTGCGGCCGCAGCACGAAGCGCCCGCCCATGAAGAAAAGCGTAACCGCGTAGTTGATGAGTGCCCCCACCGAGCACGCGGTCATGAAGCCAACGAATTGCCTCATCCAGCTGTCCTGGCGTGATTCCCCGAAACTGAACCGCCGGTTGAGCACGAAGTTGAAACACATCGAGAGAACGATGGCCGTGGCCACGGCCGGTTTGGGCGACAGGCCGACGCGCAGGATGCCGGTTAGCAGGGCCAAGTTCACCACGGTGCCGAGACCACCCACGGTCAGGAACTGCACCAGCTGCGACCAGGCGCCGAACTTGAAGGTGTAGAGCCGCCGCAGGTGTTTCACGTAGAGCAGCTGCTGCCGCATGGTCAGCTTGCTCTTGCCGAGCTGTCGATCCTCGAAATGGATGGGCACCTCGACCACGCGTTCGCAGCCGCACTTGACGATGAATTCCAGGCCGATCTTGTAGCCCACGGGATTGAACGAACGTCCCGCCGCGAAGGTGGAGCGCCGGAAGGCAAAGAAACCAGCCATGGGATCGCGGGCGCTGGTCAGTGGACGCGCCAACCAGGTGGCCACGCGGCTGTTGATCCAGCGCAGAAAGCCCCAATCGTCGGAGGTCGAGCCGCCCTTCACGTAGCGCGAGCCGATAACGAAGTCCGCCCCTTCTTCCAGTTTGCGCAGCATCTGAGGAATGGCCTCGGGGGGATGGCTGAGGTCGGCATCCATACAGACCAGAATCTCGCCCTCGGCGCGCATCATGCCGTCCAGCACCGACGGACTGAGCCCGCGGTCCGCGGTGCGAACGACGATCTGGACCCATTTTTCGGGGCGCGCGGCCACGATTTCGGCGGAACCATCGCGGCTGTCGTCGTCCATGATGAGGACGTTCAAATCCAGCCCGTGCTCTTCGCGGACCTTGGCCAGCCGACCGATCAGGTGCGGAAGGTTTTCGGCCTCCTTGTAGGTCGGAACCACGACAGTAACCCGGGTGAAGCGGGTGGTTTCCGACGGGCTGGCGGCGTGAGGGTTTTCCAAATGACTCTCCATAGTCTCGTCCGCGAAACTACCAGAGTTTGCGCAGGACCGTCCCGGGATAGTAGTGGCGCAGGATCTCACGGTAGCTCTTGCCGGTTTCGGCCATGCCCATGGCGCCGGTCTGGCACATACCCACGCCGTGACCGAATCCGGCGCCTCGGAAGGTCGCGCCGCCGTTCTGCATTTCCACCACGAAGAGCGAGCTGCGCAGGTTGCCGAAGGTCTGGCGGATGCGCAGCTCGCCGTGGATGACCTCCGAGCGCGTGGCACCGCTCACGCGCACTGCACGTGCGCGACCGGAAACCCCACGTTCGAGAACCTCGATGGACTTGACGGTGCCGAGGAGGTACTTGGCCAGTAGCTTGTCTATTTCGTCCTTGGAACGCGTGACGGTCCAGCGAAAGCGGTCGCCCGCGCCGAGTTTGGACTGGCCGCAGTAGGCGGCTGGCGGGTTGGCGATGAAGGCGGCCACGTTCGCCGAAGTCACCCCGTGGGCATAAGCGTCGCCCTTGTCGTTTTTGTCTGGAGCCGCGTCGCGATGGCCGCGCAGCGAGGGCAGTGCCGTCATCTCGGGCCAAGCGTTCTCGTTGTTCTCGGTGTGGCCACCGCAGTTGGCGGAATACACCGGGTCGGCCAGCTCCGCGCCCCCCTTCTCGAAAAGCACTTCCCCGCGCGTGGCCTCGACCGCGGCCGTGGTGCGCGGGGTTTCGTGGCCCGTGCCCGAGTAGACCTGGCAATGGGTGGACGCGCACAGTCGGTAGGGATCGCCGATGTGTCGCGTGCCGATTTTGGAAAGCAACTCGCCGCGCGCCGCAACCGCCTGCGCCTTCAGCGCCTCCTCGTGCGCGCTGGGAAAGATCTCGGCCGGTATCAAGCCCGCCAGCAGCTTGTTCTCGGGAACCGCGTTGACCACCGCCAAAGTGCCCAAACGGTCGATGGTGACGTAGAGCCTGCCCGCGTAGGAAGCCGCGATCTTGAACTTCTCCTTGCCGCGCTCGCCGCTGGCCTCCACCCGCAAAGGCCCGTCGCCCACCGGCACGAACCACAGCACCCCCTCGTTGCGCACCTTGAATCCCGACTTTCCACCCACGGCTTCGAGGTAACCGTGCGGTCGATCCACGAGCTCGGTGAATACGCCGGGATGAACCAGAGGCGACTTGGCTGCAAGGCGCTCAAGCACGCGCTCGGCCTCCTCGGGTGAAGCCGCTGGCCCCACGCCCACGATGGCCTCGCGTCGGTCCAGCACCTCGCCGCCCACGCCGAAAAGCGTTCCTTGCTCGAATCGCCGCGCGCTCTCGCCACGGGCCTTCCACTGCGCGATTTGCCCATCGGCCTCCTGCCCCTGGGCAACAGGACCACGC